>Ga0206827_1173_pt1 | contig 12626 bp, 15 predicted proteins | sample Alteio_BWOrgCont_77_FD_152852 | JGI IMG/M metagenome (GOLD analysis project Ga0206827, IMG submission 152852) | Enriched cells from forest soil in Barre Woods Harvard Forest LTER site, Petersham, Massachusetts, United States -... | ecosystem: Environmental > Terrestrial > Soil > Temperate forest >...
GATCAAGATTTAGTAATGAGTGATCAACAAAGTGGAAAAAAGGTATACACGATCACTGAGGTGGGTAAGAAATTTATTGAGGAGCATGCGGAAGAAATCGAAACGATGCAAGAGCGAGTGCGTCCACCTTGGGGTGAACATGGTGCGTTTCATATGCATGAATTACGGGAAGAAATTGGTAAGACTGCGAGATTAATTTTCTCCAATGCGGCAAATGGCGCACTCAATGATGCTGAAAAGAGAAAAAAATTACATGAGGCGTTTGCTCATTTCAGAAGTGAAATAGAAAAGATTTTTGAAGAGAAAAAATAGGAATTGCGACAGACGACTTACATTATTTTAGAAATACCAGTATATAATTTATTTGAAAGTTGTATTTGATTATGAAAAAAGATCCATTACGAATACAAAGTCATTTTCTTCTTGGTTTCCTCACATTAGAGTACCTATTTGGTATGTTTATAAACCTATTCGTTGAATTCCCCGAAACGAAAAAAGAAAAAGTTCTATGGGAATTCGCCAAAGGTCAGCCTTCCATTGTTATTCACATGGTGATTGCAGCACTGCTTGTTATTGGAGCTATTGTACTTGTGATTAGAGCGATTAGAAGAAAAGATAGATATTGGATTATCGCATCAAGTATTGGTCTCGTTGCAATTTTGACCGCAACTGGTATGGGGGCACAACTTATCTCAACACAGCAAGACGTATACTCATATGTAATGGCGGTTGCATTTCTCCTAGCAGTTTTCTCCTATGGTTGGGCAATCTATAGAGCAAAGAAGTAATTTATTTTTGCTTCTCAAGTTTTTCAACGCGCTCCAATAGTTGTTCCAGGAATTGGTGTTGACTCTCAAGATGCAGAAGAATTGTCTCTATAGCTTTTTCCGCCTTTTTGTCTGTTTGGTAATCATTTTCCGTTCGTAATTCCGCGTGTTGGGACTGGATATTTTGTCCGACCATAATAAGCGGCATAAGATGAATTTGGATAAGGTTTGAAATGAAAAGCCAGAGAACAAAGGCAGGGTAAGGATCAAAACGTAATTTTTGCGGAGCAAGCATATTCCACCCGAGCCAAAGAACTGTCCAGGCAAGAATGATAAAAAAGAATCCCATTGTTCCGACATGATTGGTGACATATAAGCCAAGATGTTCAAGATTTGATAATTTTTTCTTATGAATTATGTTAACGTTTTTGATTTCAGGGAACTGTTCCTTGATTTCCTCAAGTGTGTCGATATGCATACTACCAGAGTAGCATAAATGTTTGATTTGAGAAAATACTACATTGCTTAAGTTGTTCTTAGGGAATATCATTTAATAAGAGTATATGAATCCTGTAGCAGCACTTATTCTTACCGCCACAATCACCTTTAGTCCTTTTGCTGCCATCATCGCATATATTATTACCTATGATGAATATCAGCATCATTTGGATAAAAAAAGCGCAAGAAATCAGGCTATCCAGGCAGCGGTATTTACTTTTATTGTCTTTATTATTGTCGGTCTTCTTTCAGGATACGTTTTTAATACCTTCGTTAATCAGCAGTAAAATCTTTTTTTAGCTGTTTTGTCTTTTTTCTTCGGCTTCTATGAAAATAGCAGCCTCTTCGGCTGTTTTTTTACCCCATTTTCCTGTAGTTACTAGCGCGACGATGAGAACGAGGATGCCGCAGAAACAAATGATCCACCAACTTGTGCGGAAGCCATTGTTGAATGCAGCTCCTGCTGTAATTCGATGGGCGTTTGATGCAAGTACTGAGCCAATGATTGCAACCCCCAGTGCTTGTCCAATTTGACGGGTGGTTGAGGTCATGGCAGAAGCAACACCTGCTTGAGAACGAGGCATACCCGCAACAGCACTGTTGGTAATGGCAGCATTCAGCATCCCTAATCCAATACCGATAAATGTATAGCCTAGAAGTAATTCACTGTCAGGTAGCGAAGTGCCAACAACTGCAAATAAGAGAGCAGCTAGCGATAAAGAAATAGCGCCGACAACCAGTGAAATGCGAGGGCCACGTTTGGCAACGATATATCCTGATATTGGACCAAGAATCAACATCGCTCCTGCCATCGGCAAAAAAAAGAAACCAGCATGCGATGCGGAAAAGTTGCGCACATCTTGGAGATACAAAGTATTTAGAAAGAGGAATCCTCCTAAAGCGGTAAATGCGCTAATTGCCACTAGACTTGCGCCGCTGAAAGGAGCACTGCGGAAAAATCGTAAATCGATCAGCGGCTCAAAGCGTTTATTTTCATACAAAATAATTCCGATAAAACTTGCAATCGATACGATAAAGCAGACAATAATGACAGAAGCAGTCCAGCCGAATTCTGGTGATTCTATAATTCCAAAGATAAGTGTCGCCAAAAAAACGATTATGAGTATTTGACCGATTGGATCCAACCGTCTGGTTTTTTCTGCTCGTGATTCTGGGATGAAAAGTTTGGTCAGAAAAAATGCTGCAATACCAATAGGAATATTTAGCCAAAATATAGAGCGCCAACCAATAGTATCGACCAAAGTTCCACCGATAATCGGTCCTGCCGCAATGCTGATACCCACAACGCCACTCCATGCGCCAATCGCGCGTGCTCGCTCTTTTGCTTCGGTGAAAGTGTTGGTGATAATGGATAACGCAACAGGATTGAGCATTGATCCGCCAATTGCCTGCACCATGCGAAAAGCAATCAGCCAACCAAGATTTGGGGCAATACTGCATAGTAGCGAGCCAATCGTAAAGATAGAGATACCAGTTTTAAATGTTTTACGCCTGCCGATTTTATCCGCCATTGATCCTGATAGCAATAAAAATGATGCAAGGATAAAGGTATACGCATCAATCGTCCATTGCGCACCGGCAATTGATGCGTGCAAATCATGCTGTATTGAAGGAAGCGCGACATTCAGAATGGTAAGATCCAAACTTACCATCAGTATGCTAAAACAGCAAATAGCAAGGATAAGAGATTTTCGTTTTGGTGATAATTGTTCCTTTGGCATATTGTTATTTATATTAAATTTGGGGGAATATTTTTGTAAGAAAGAATTGTTGTCAGTAAGGTTTTTGTTATAATACCACTATGATAAAAGCTCTTATTTCTGATTCGGATGGGACACTTGTCAATACATTATATCTTATACGTCATGGCCAATATGAAGCAGGTGTTGAATATCTCCGAGAGCTTGGTATTCCAACGTCAGACATTCCACAATATAGCGTATATGAAAGTTATATTAATAAATCCGTTGGAGGTCCAACACGTGATACCGTGGAAAAAACGCTTAAGCTTCTTTTTGGTAAAACCCACCAACTTCATCTAAAAAAAGTTGATTTTGATGAATTAAATGCTCGTCTAGAACCAATTCAAGATCACATTTCTCCGTTATATGTGCACCCATTTCATGGCTTGACTGAATTATTTACGTGGTTAGGAAATAATGATATCGGACTAGGTATTTTTACCAGTGGCGATCGACGTATGATCATTCGTCATTATGGAGTGAGTTTGCCTGTTTTGGGATATACAGAACTATATAAGGCAGATGATATTCCTGTTAACGAACGTTTTGCGGCATTTATCTCACGCGCAAAAGCTGTCTATGGAATATCCCGTTTTGAGATTGTAACAAGTGACGTTGTTACAAAATTCAAACCCGACCCTGAGGGAATACTAAAACTTATGGATTTTTTAAAGGTAAGAGCTGATGAAGTTATCGCGTTCGGTGATCATCCTGTTGATATGATTGCTGCCAAACGGGCCGGAATTCACGCGATAGGGACGGCACATGGCTTTGGGACACCAGCTGAATTAACAGAGGCGGGAGCAATTCGTGTCGTTAATGATCTGCAGTCGATCCCTGAATTGATTGAAGCACATAATAGAGGTGGCAGTCCGTTGTTTTAGCAATATCACCTATCACCTCAGCTTGTTTTTACTATTTTCATAGAGCATTTTGGTTTGTTCATAATTGATGACCCAGCCGTTGTGGAGAACACCTCGATATAATCTTGTATGCAGAAGATTTCCTTTGTTATCGTACAATTCAGGATACCCGCCGTATGTTTCAATGTTTTGTTTGTATGCAGCTAAATGCTTCTTTGCATCAGCATATTGTTCTAAATAAATAAGTGTCTTTATATATTCCATACCCCAATGACTCCAGATACTTGTTCCCATGTATGATGGGGCAAAATGTCTGACGGGACGATATAACTTTTCTGGTAGATCAATAGTGCTGTAATGTAGTGGTAAAGGGATATCAAGTTTGTGTTTTTTGACGTAACGCACCATTTGTTGTAAATATTCTTTGTCAGCAGCACGATTTGGTTTAAGAAACTCCGTAGAAAGAACAATAAAACTATCAGCGGAAAAAAGTTTGGTTTTCTCTGAGTGCTCAGAAAGATCGTCAATAAAAAGTCCTTCTTTCTCGTCCCAAAAGGTTTGGATAATTTGTTTTCTCCACGACTCAAGTTTGCTATCAGAAATTTTATAGAGATCTAATTTATTCGCTAGCCGTATTGTTGCCCAGGCGATGACATTGTCATAAAAAGATGATTGGCGCTTAATACCATCTCGGGCGCTGGCAAGGAGCAGATTTTTCTTTACTAAGCCTGTTTGCGAATCAATAACCTCTTCATAATACTTTTGAACGAGCTGTCTCAGTGATATTTTATAGTTTTTATATAATTGTTGTCCGGCATTTTTGGTTTGCAGTGCATGTTTTTTTGTTTGCTTTGTTGGGAAAAGCGTTTCAATAAATTTTTCATCAGTTAATGCAAGGATTGTATAAAGAATTGCAAAAAGGGAGTCAGAGGGTCGAGCATAAAAATTAAAACAGGAAAAAAGATTTTCTCTAATTGGAACAATCGTTGTATAGTCTTTTTGTGTTTGGCGGAAAACCTCCAGATCAAGTGCTAGAGTCCGAAGGGCAATTTCTTGGCGATCGATCCAATCCTTGTTACTACTGAGGATTCTTGCATCAAGGAGCGCGTTAAAAAAAATGCCGAGATTGCGGACATAGAGTTGATAAAAATGTCCACCGGTGATGACGTACGGATTCGTTTTATTATATCTGATTGCATGGATTTGTCGTATTATTTCTTCTTCAGATCCATGAAGGGGTTTTTCCTGAACGAATTTTGCCTTGCTGATATGCAGTCCTGCTTTGAGATAAACATATCCACGATGATATTTTTTGTTTGAGACACTAATCTTATTTGGGGTAAGCTCTATATTATTATTTTTTAGTTGTGTTTGAAAGGGAACATCTGACACTCGCTTATTATATAAAAATTTATCTCTAAATGTAATCAGTATTAGTATTATAGTAATAATAACTCTTGCAAAAGACTGAGCAACCTTATATAGTAGTTTTTTATGGAAGGTGAAGAAAAAAAAGAAGAAAGTACACAGCAAAGCGGCGGTGGAAGCGGTAAAATTATCGGTGTTGTTGCAGTTGTAGTTATCCTTGCAATAGCAGGATTTGTTTATGAGCAAAATGCTAAACAAAAGACCGAAACCGTAGCGATGACTCCTCAGAAAAAAGTAAGTGTACAACCGAAACCGACAAGTGCTATGATGCCAAAAGCTTTGTATAAGGACGGAACGTATACAGCAGAAGGAGACTATATCACTCACGTAGGACAAAAACACATTAAAGTAACGATTACGTTAAAAAATGACATTATTACCACAGCAGACGTCGTAAATGAAGCGGATGACCCAATGTCTCAGCATTTTCAAAATTCATTCATCAGTGGATACAAGCCAATGGTTATCGGAAAAGATATCACAACTGTCCATTTAGGGAAGGTTGCTCTTTCTTCCTTAACACCAAACGGCTTTAATAGTGCCCTCCAGGCGATAGAGCAGCAAGCAAAATCTTAAGTCTCATGCAGACGACCTCATTTAAATTTGAAGCGATTGGTACACATTGGCAAATCGATATTCCATACAATATAGAAGCGGGGAAACGGCAACTGATTTTAGAAAAAATAATTGATCTGATTGAAGATTTTGATAAAACATATTCGCGTTTCCGTTCTGATTCACTCGTTACGCAAATGGCACACAAAAAAGGAAACTATTTATTGCCTGATAATGCGCAGGCCCTCATGTCACTATATAAAGAGCTTTATGAACTTACAGATCATGCATTTACTCCCCTTATCGGACAAGTGCTTGTTGATGCGGGATACGATGCTATCTATTCTTTCAAAGCGAAAAAAATGTATCATCCGCCAACGTGGGGGGGTACTATAGGCTATAAGCACCCGAATATTTTTATAAAGAAACCTGCACTTCTTGATTTTGGAGCAGCAGGCAAAGGGTATCTTATTGACCTTGTCTCAGAAGTCTTAAAGAAAGAAAAATTAGAATATTTTTGTGTTGATGCCGGTGGAGATATATTTTACTATAACAAAAAAAGTGAGAAGCTTCGCGTTGGTTTGGAACACCCTGATAATCCCTCACAAGTTGTTGGAGTTGCAACTATTCATAACCAAAGTATCTGTGCTTCAGCTGGGAACAGAAGACGTTGGCGAGAATTTCATCACATCATGGATCCACACACCCTTACCTCAACGCACAAAATAAAAGCAACATGGGTCATTGCAGAGACGGCACTGCTTGCTGATGCAATTGCAACATGTCTATTTTTCGTTGGAGCGAAGAAATTGCAAAAGTATCATTTTTCTTATGCGCTTGTCGATGAAAATAACAGATTAGAAATCTCAAAAGATTTCCTTGCCGAAATATTTACTAAGTAATTATTAAGCAAATTCTTAACCGCTTCTTACTTTATTGCCAATCATAGTTTACATTCTATTGATATGATAAATTCAATAAAAGAAAGGGGGTGAAAAATATGGCAGATGATAATCACGGCTTGAACAATGATTCTCAAAGTTCAGGTAATCCAAATACAACACAAAATTTAACAGAGGAAGATCGTTCAAAAGGAGGTAAGGTAAGCGCTTCTCATGGAGATATGCCCAAAGGCGATCAAACGGGCGGACAGGCAGCTCAACAGAGTGGCAGTGCCCATCAACTTACTAAAGAAGAAAGAAGTGAAGGAGGCAGTCACGAATAATTAATTATATCTAGGTGTATTCGTAGTCGTTTCGCACCTAGATGAACTTATCAAATATTATTTATCAGAATTATCTCAATAGAAAAAATATGGTAAAAAATACAACAAATATAAACTCTTCAATACTTAACTAATTCTTACATAATACTCATCAAAAACTTAGCAAACTCATGTTTAATAGAACTTAGGAATGGAGGTGATTGTATGGGACTATTAAACACAATTGTTGCAGTACTACTTATTTTATGGGTTGCAGGATTTGCTTTGCATATTGCAGGCGAATTCATCCATATTCTTTTAGTTGTTGCGATAGTAGTATTTTTATTACGCTTTATTAAAAGAGAAGCTTAATAGCAAAAAATTTATTCTAAATAAAGGAGGTGAGTAAGAATGAGTTTTAGTTTTTCAGATCTTAATCCAGCAGTTTCACTAGTTTTTGGTATCTTGGTGTTAATCTTTCCAAAGATACTGAATTATCTTGTTGCGGCATATTTAATCATTGTCGGTCTTTTGGGATTGGGTATAGTACACTAGATTTCTTGGTTATTTCTTGCAAAATTCCTAAATAATGTGATACAGTGTGCAAAGTAATCTTAAGCTAAGTCATATAGCATACATATTAGTTAGGCAAGATTTATGCAGGATGAAAAGACTAAAGGTCCATTGAAAAAATCTAATATAGGCAAAGAGCTACAAACTAGCGATATCTTCTATAAACATGTGGTTGAGTTAACTCCTGAAGCAATAGTAATTCATCGTGAGGGAAAAATTGTGTATGCAAATCCCGCAGCCCTTGCATTAATAGATGCTAAAAGCGCGCGAGAAATTGTTGGACAGCCAGTAATGAAGTTTGTCCATAAAGATTCTATTCCTCTTATTCGAGCAAGAATAGAAAAAATGTTGAGTAAACATAAAGTTGCTCCGTTTGTTGAAGAAAAATTTATCAGTTTAAAAGGAAAAATTATCCTTGCCGAAACAAAAGCAATTCCATTTATCTTTCAAGGCAAACCCGCAATATTAGCGATTTTGCATGACATTTCTGAGAGGAAAAAAACGGAAGAGAAACAAAAATTTTTAGAAAAAGTAAGCATTCTTTTGAGTGCGTCGGTTGATTATAAAACAACGCTCGCCAATATTTGTAAATTACTTGTACCACATCTCGCAGATTATATCCGTATTGCATTGATTGATGATGCCGGTCAGATAGAAGAGGTAGCAGTCTATCATAGTGATCCTAAAAAGATAGCATTAGTGAAAAAATTATATGAGATTTATCGGGATAAATCGGATGTAACTCATGGCGTTTCTCAAGTGATACAAAGCGGAAAATCAGAAGTCATAAAGCGAGTTACTCCACAATACGCAGCCTTTCTTAAAAAGAATAGTGAATTAAAGAATATAACTGAGAAACTTGGACTTACTTCATATATGGGGATTCCTCTAAAACTAAGTAAAAAAGTTATCGGTGTCATTACCATTTCATCCGCAAGGAGTGATCGAATCTACACCCAGGAGGATCTGCAATTTGCTGAGGAGATTGCAAGGCGGATTACCGCTGCGGTTGAAAATGCTTTACTTGTTACTAATTTGCATAGTGAATTGAATGAAAAAATAGAGGCACAGGAAGGACAAGCTCGTCTGGCATCGTATTTAGATCAAACATTTGATGCAATTATCTTATGGAAATATTCTGGCGAGATAATTTATTGGAATAAAGGTGCTGAAGAATTCTATGGATATACCAAAGAAGAGGCAATAGGCAAAAACATTCATATACTTTTGAGAACAGTACATCCAATTCCTTTTTTTCAGATCCAATCCTTATTGCTCAAAAACGGTCGTTGGGAGGGAGAATTGATTCATGTAACAAAAGATAATAAGCCTCTTACTGTTAGCTGTAAAAAAGTACTGATTACCGAAAAAGACGGGAGAAAATATGTTTTTGAGACAAACAGAGATATAACAGAAAGACTATATTTTGAGAAAAATTTAGCATTTCTTTCTGAGTCAAGTAAAGTACTTGCAACATCTTTGGATTATAAAACAACGCTTGCAAATATTGCAGAACTTGCCGTCCCTCATATGGCTGATTGGTGCAGTGTTGATATAACAACTGAGAAAGGAATTAAACAGCTGGCTATTACACATGTTGACCCTCAAAAAGTGAAATGGGCAAAAGAGCTAAATAAAAAGAACCCGCCCGATCCGAATGCTATGACAGGTGTGCCAAACGTTATTCGGACCGGCAAATCTGAATATTATCCCAAAATTACCGATGAGATGCTTGTAGAAGCAGCACAGGATGAAGAGCAACTTAAATTGTTAAGAGATCTTATGTTTAGTTCAATTATGATTATTCCCATTCGAGTACATAATGAAACAGTTGGTGCGATCAGTTTTGTTTCAGCGAAATCAGGACGTCGTTATACAAAATCAGATTTGGTTATTGCTGAAGAACTCTCCGTTCGTGCAGGTCTTGCAATCGAAAACGCACGTCTTTACACTGATGCCCAGCGAGCCATTAGCGTGCGTGATGAATTTATCTCACTCGCGTCTCATGAATTAAAAACTCCAATTACAAGTCTTAAGATATATGCGCAATCATTAGGTGGTCAATTTGCAAAAAGAAGTGATGTTTTTAGGCAAGAGTATTTTTTGAAAATGGATCAACAAATCGATAGGCTGGCGCTTTTGGTTAATGATTTGTTGAATGTATCAAAAATTCAACATGGCAAACTCGAATTTGATCGGAAACCTGTTGATCTGAATTCTATAGTTAAAGATACGGTAGATATGCTCCAGACCACAGACATAAAACATAAAATTCTTGTGAAGGGAGAAATAAAAAAGGCTGTATATGCTGATCCCTATCGTATTTATCAAGTACTTACCAATCTTTTAACCAATGCGACAAAATATTCACCAGAAGCTGATAAAGTTGTTATTCGTTTAACAGCAAGAAAGGATTTTGTACAAGTGACAGTTCAAGATTTTGGTATAGGAATTAGCGCTAGTGAACAGAAAAAAATATTTAGACAATTCTATCGTGTTAGCGATCCAAAAGAAAGAAAATTTCCCGGACTTGGAATGGGTCTTTATATTACCCATGAGATTATTAAACGACATGGAGGGAAAATGTGTGTTAAGAGTATAAAAGGGAAAGGTTCACAGTTTAGTTTTACGTTGCCATACACGCTCAGTTATCAACGAGCAGTGCTAACGCCTTAAGAGCAATTTTTTATATAAAGATAAGCGAAAAAATCCCTGAAGCTAGTCCAAATAATCCTCCACCAATAATATCAGATGTCCAATGTTCCCCAAGAGCGACTCTACTTATCCCAACAACGCAAATAAGTCCAATCGCTCCTAGTGTCAAAATTATTTTTATAAATGGGGAAAACTTTTTTACTTGCAAAACAGTATAAGTGAAAATAATCGCAACGAAAACAGTTCTAAAGCTGTGTCCTGATGGATATGAATTACCTGTTTGTACATAATATTTATCAAAGCCAAAGTTTGTTGCGTCAAGATGTTTATAAAACATAAAAGGTGGGGGAGGATGATTGATAAAGATTTTTCCAAATAATTCCACTACATGAGAAGCAAGGAAAATACAAAAGATAATAATGCCTCGAATGATTTGCCTTCTGAAAAAAAGAATAATAATAAGAAGAATTGACATGCCTTCTACACTTGCAAGGGAACTAAAGTATTGGAACACTTTATCGAGTTTTACGGGAGTATCATCCTGCACATAAACGCTCATATTAAAATCAAACTGCGTTAGAATATGTTTTTTGACAATTATGGAAAAAAGAAAGAAACAAAAAAGAAAAAAAAGACTCGAAAAAATGGCTATCACTTTCTTATATTTATTCATCATACTTAAAGTTAAACTTAGTTCATTATTTTTTTCTGAGTTATTATCTTTCATGGAGAGGAGATATCCAGTATATCATGTGAGGAAAACGTTATCCACTTTTTGGGTAATGAGAAAATTAATATATTCCTTGACAAGAATATTCCTTATATGTTATATATAAATATACTATGAATCCAATAATATTTCAAGCTCTAGCAGAGCCGAATAGGTTTCACATTGTCGAATTACTCCGTGAAAAACCACGAGCAGTGGGAGAACTTGCCGATACATTGCATATCCGTCAACCACAAGCATCCAAACATTTGAAAGTTTTGGCAGACGCCGGAATTGTAGAAGTTCATCCTCAGGCAAATCAGCGCATTTATGAACTTTCACCTAAAAAATTTCAAGAAATAGATCGATGGCTTGATAAGTATCGGGCGATATGGGAGGGTAGATTTGATGCGTTGGAAAAAGTATTAAAAGCAGAAAAAAAGAGATTAGGTAAATAAAAACGTATGGCAGTACATAAGAACAATCAACTTATTATTGAAAGGGAAGTCAATGCTTCAAGTGATCTTGTATGGAAAGCGCTTACAGATTATAAAATCCTCAAACAATGGATGCCATTTTTTTCAGATTTTAACGCAACGGTTGGTTTCGAAACTCGATTCAAGCTAGGCAGTGATGAAGAGCATCAATATGTCCATTTAGTAAAAGTTTTAGAAGTAGTTCCCGGTGAAAAACTTACCTACACTTGGCGGTATCCAGATTATGCTGGTGATTCCCATATTACCTTTGAATTATTCCCTGATGGCGAAAAAACAAAAGTTGTTTTGACACATACTATAACGGAAGATTTTCCTGCAGATAATCCTGATTTTGACAAGAAAAATTTTGCAGAAGGATGGACATATACGATTGATGGTTTGAAAAAAATTGTTGAGAAGGTGTCTCGAACATAAAGACACCGCGGCATCCCAATTATAGTTTTAAAAATAATAAAGGGAGAGGAGGTGTGTAAAAATGGAAAAAAGGAAAAAAGAATTAAATATGACACGAGTTGTTGATGCACCACGTGAAATGGCTTTCAAAGCTTGGATAGATCCAAAACAGATTGCACAGTGGTGGGGTCCAGATGGTGTTTTTATTCCAGTTTGTGAAGTAGATGCAAAACCCGGGGGACGAATATATATTGTTATGGAGGCAGGCGAAAAACTTGGGAAATTCAAAGGAACACAATGGCCAATGGAAGGAACATTTGTTGAAATTGATGAGCCGAAAAAGATTGTTTTTAATGCTAATGCAATCAATGAAGGCAAAGTAGTCCTTGAACACCAAACAACAGTGACTTTTGATGAAGAGAATGGAAAAACTACAATGAAGGTACATGTTGTTGTCACAAAAGTACTTCCTGGTTCAGAGTTTGCGATTGCCGGCATGGAGCAGGGGTGGAATTCACAATTTGATAAGCTGGTAAAGTTTTTACAATAGGGACTAGGTATTAGTTGTTTTTATTTACCTATACCTTTATCGAAAGGAGGTGATATATATGCAAATAGTTAATAAATTTATGATGTTGCAAGTGGCTGTTTCAGATATTCCAAAAGCAAAAGAATTTTATGCGGATAAGCTTGGTTTGAAGATTGTTTCTGACTATCGCCA
>Ga0206827_1175_pt1 | contig 12530 bp, 8 predicted proteins | sample Alteio_BWOrgCont_77_FD_152852 | JGI IMG/M metagenome (GOLD analysis project Ga0206827, IMG submission 152852) | Enriched cells from forest soil in Barre Woods Harvard Forest LTER site, Petersham, Massachusetts, United States -... | ecosystem: Environmental > Terrestrial > Soil > Temperate forest > O...
GGGTGCCCCCGGTCTCGATTTTGAGACCGGGGAAACCACAAATCCCAATGATCAGGCAAACCAGCCAACGAACCCTGGGTGCCCCCACGTGGCCCGAAAGGGCCGTCTGCCCCACCGCAGGTGGTCACTCATACCGCAGCGCCACCACCGGCTCCACCTTCATTGCCGCCCGCGCTGGAATCAGCGTAGCCGTCAGCGCCACCACTCCCAGCACCGACATCACCCCTACATACGTCCACGGATCACGCGCACTCACATGAAACAGCAGGCTGGTCAGCAGCCGCGCCGACACCAGCGACGCACCCAGCCCCAGTGCTCCTCCAATCACAATCAGCTGCACTCCCTCCCCCGCAATCAGCCGCAGAATATTCCCCCGCGTCGCCCCCAGCGCCATGCGCACGCCAATCTCCTGCGTCCGCTGCGTAGCCACAAAAGCAATCACTCCATACAGCCCGATCACCGCCATCAGCAGCCCGCAGCAGGCGAAGAACCCCAGCAGCGCCGTCTCAAACCGCGGCCGGTCCGCCAGTTTACTCACCACCTGCTCCATCGTGTCCATCTCCACCGGCGCTGTGGGGTCCAGTTGCGCAACTCTTGCGCGAATCCACGGAGCCAGAGCCGCAGCGGGCAAGCTCGATTCCAAGAGGAAGACCTCGTGGTTATCCCAATATTCCGACTGTCCATTGGTTTGCAGCTCGTAAAACTCCGGTTCATCCTCCCCGGCAAGCCCGCCATTTTTCACCATTCCCGCCACGCCCACCACCGTATACACCGGTCCAGCCTGCCGGTACGGATTGAACATCTCGTGCATCACGTGGCGCCCGACCGCATGGCCTTCCGGAAAAAAGCGTGCCGCCAGGTCCTTGCTCAAAATGGCCAGATGCTGGTTCAGTCCGCGTTCCTCTTCGCTGAAATTAGCTCCCTCCAAAATCGGAATCCGCAGCACGCGAAAATAGTCCGGCGTAACCTGCCGCCAAGCCACACTTCCGCCCGCACCTGCCTGCGTTGGAGGCTTGCCCTCCACCTCAAATTCCGAGTAGCGCGATCCCGCATGAGGTCCGCCCGGCGGCAATGAATTGCTTATCCCCACGGCCGTCACTCCCGGCAACTGGCGAAATGCCGCTTCCGCGCGAAGGTAAAAATCCCGCGTTCCCGCCGGGTAGCGCTCCCAATTCAGCGGAACATGTACCGTAATCGCGTTGCGCGTCTGCATCCCCAGGCTTTGCCGCTCCAGGTTGGAGAAGCTCCTCACCAGCAAACTCGCCCCTGACAGCAGCACCACGCACAAACCAATCTGTCCCACCACCAGCACGCGCCGCAGCCGCGCCTGTGTCGCCGTCCGTGCTTGCCTCGCTGCCAAAGCTCTGGCCTTCGGTATCTCCAGTGCCGGCAAAATCCCAAATATCGTTGCGCACACCATCGCCAGAACAACCATGAATAAAGTAATTCGCAAGTCAAGCCGAGCCGAAGCCAGGAAGGGCATGCCTGTCGGCCCAATCGAGATGAAGCCACGCAGCAAGATTTCCGCCAGCACGCAGCCGGCGGCCGTTCCGCCAATCGCCAGCAGAACAGCCTCCGTCAAAGTCTGGCGCAGCAGCCTTCCCCGGCTCGCACCCAGCGCCGAGCGCACCGCCATTTCCTTCTCGCGAGCCACCCCGCGCGCTGAAAACAGACTCGCCACGTTCGCGCACGCAATCGCCAGGACCGTCAGCACCGCCCCCAGCAGCACCCACGCGACCCTGTACACATCCGCCATCTGCAAATCGCGAATCGACCGCACCTGCAGATGAAAGTCTTTGCGAAGCTCCGCCGGTATCCACTCCCGGGTGTGCAGAAAGAGCGGTTCCATTTCCGCCTTCGCCTCTGCCAGACCGATCCCCGGCTTCAATCGTGCAAACGCCCACAATGGAAGCCCTATGCCGCTGTTCACCGAATGCTGCTCGGCAATGTCGATCTGTGCCGGCCGCAGAATATCAACCTCCTGCAGCCGCGGCATCTCAAAATCCCTGGGCAGCACGCCCACGATCTGTGTAGCGTGCCCATCAAGATTCACCGTCTTGCCCACCAGCGCCGGATCGCGGTCAAATCGACGCAACCATAGCCCGTCGGTGATTACCACCACCCGCGGGCCATTCGGCACATCTTCCTCTTTTGTGAAGTTTCGTCCCGCTACAGGCGTCACTCCCAGAGTAGGCAAAAAATCCTGCGCCACCGAAATGCAGTGCAAATGCATCGGATTTGTTTCCGTCAAATTGCAATCGCCGTATCCCGTCTCGAATGTCAGCGCCTCAAATGGCTTCTGATTATCCCGCCACTCGAAGAAGAATCCCCCCAGCGTGAACTCCTGCCTCTGCATCGGCTGTACCAGTCCCACCGAAACCAGCCGGTCATCCTGCGCATACGGCAGCGGCCGAAACAGAATCCTGTCCACCACGCTGAACACCGCCGTCGTCGCGCCAATGCCCACCATCAGCGTCGCAATCACCGCAACCGTAAACACCCAGTTCCGCCGGAACCCGCGCAGCGCATAGCGCACATCCTGCTCCACCGTCCCCAGCCACCACCCTGGCCGCTGCTCGAAGCTCTGCTCCCGCGCCCGCTCCACGCCGCCGAATTCGATCATCGCCTCCCGCCGCGCCTCTTCGGCCGTCATCCCCTCGGCAATGTTTCTCTCCACCGACCGCTCCACATGAAAGCGAAGCTCCTCATCCAGCTCATCCACATTGCGGCGCCGGAAAAAGAAACGAACTCGCGTCATCCCGCTCCCTCCGGAATCCGCCCCAGCACCAGCCCGATCGCATCCGACAGCCGATCCCAGCTCTTCAGCTCCGCCTGCAACTGCCTGCGCCCTGTCGCCGTCAGCGAGTAGAACTTCGCCCTGCGATTGTTCTCCGACGCGCCCCAGTCCGCACGAATCCAGCCCTTGTACTCCAGCCGGTGCAGCGCCGGATACAGCGACCCCTGCCCAATCTGCAGCACATCCTTCGACATTTGCTGAATGCGCTGCGCCACGCCCCACCCATGCATCGGCCCAGCGGCCAGCGTCTGCAAAACCAGCAAATCAAGCGTCCCCTGCAACAGGTCTGTAGTTGGCTGCATAGCTCCCCTCGACATTCGACAATAGATGTACGCGCTCTCTTGTCGAATGTCAAGGGGGACTCAAATCGTGGGGTGAAACATCGCTTCACGCTTCCTCTCGTGGCGCTACGTCGACTCCCGCAATCCCTCCCGTCAGGGAGCGAACGAAAATAGTCCTCCATGATCCTTCGGCTCACAACCAGGCATGAAAATGGCCATTTTCGAAGGAGCCCAGGGTGAAGCGCGCCGCAGCGCCCGAAAACCCTGGGAGCCACACGCCATTTCCGATCCCGCGCCCCGGAGGGGCGCTTTGAACAAACAATCCGATTCGGCCGAAGTTCGCCCTGGGGAACATTCCCGGCACGCCCAGCGTAAGTAAGAAGGACAAGGCAGACAAGCAGTCATTCTCACTCCTGTTTGCCCCAAGGAGAAATCCATGCGTAAGTTCCTCACCGCCGCCACCCTTCTGTTTCTCACCGTGCCGAGCGCCTTCCCCGCGCCACCGGCAAAGGCATCGTCAGGCCAAATCGTCATCATCTTCAAAGACGGCCACAAACAAGCCTTCAACCTCGCCGACATCGAGCGCGTCGAGTTCCCCACCTCTGAGGTGGCAACCTCCGCAATCTCCTCCGGCCCCTCCCGCGGCCACTTCATCGGCAAATGGGAAGCAGGCGACGGCTCAGGAAACACCTTCTACATCACCCTCGACGAAGACGGCAGCGCCATGCGTTCCATCGGCGATGTGCATGGCAAGTGGGAATACGTGAACGGTGAAGCGCAGGTCACCTGGGATGACGGCGCCCAGGACGCAATTCGCAAAGTCGGCTCGCATTATCAGAAATTCGCCTACCGGTCCGGCAAGTCATTCACCGATGTGCCGGACAACGTGACCAACGCCCGCAACATCACCCCCAAACCCATCTAGCGTCACAAGCCTTCCCACAGCCTCGGCGAGTATCATCGATTAGGAACACCGCTCCGCGAGGGAAGCCGACCACCCGCATGAAACCCGACATGAAAGTCCGCCTGGCCGGCCTCGAACTCACCAACCCGGTCATCGCCGCCAGCGGCACCTTTGGTTACGGCATCGAATTTGAAGAAATCGTCGCCCTCGAATCGATCGGCGGCTTCGTCACCAAGGGAATCTCCCTCGAACCCATGGCCGGCCACGCCGCGCCGCGCATCATTCAAACCGCCGCCGGCATGCTCAACGCTATCGGCCTGCAAAACGTCGGCGTCGAAGACTTCGTCACCCGCAAACTGCCGCCGCTGGCCCGCTATCCCGCCTGCAAAGTCATCGTCAATGTCTTCGGCTACACAGTCAACGACTACATCCGCGTCATCGAGCGCCTCAACCACGCCGAAGGCATCGCCGCCTATGAGCTAAACGTCTCCTGCCCCAACGTCCACGCAGGCGGCATGGTCTTCGGCACCGATCCCGGCTCGCTCGAATACCTTGTCAGCCAGTCGAAGAAAATCAGCACCCGTCCGCTCATCGTCAAGCTCTCGCCCAATGTCACCTCCATCACCCACATGGCCAAAGTTGTCGCCGACTCCGGCGCCGACGCCGTCAGCCTCACCAACACCTTCCTCGCCATGTCCATCGACGTCGAAACCCGCAAGCCGCGCCTCAGCAACGTCACCGGCGGCCTCTCCGGCCCGGCCATCAAGCCCATCGCCCTGCGCATGGTCTACGAAGCGGCGCAAAAAGTCCACATTCCCATCCTCGGCCTCGGCGGCATCATCACACCCGAAGACGCCGTCGAATTCCTCCTCGCCGGCGCAACCGCCATCCAGGTCGGCACAGCCAGCTACGCCGATCCACGTGCCACCGAGCGCCTCGCCCGCGGCCTCGAGTCCTGGTGCCGCAGCCACCAGGTCGAAAAAGTAACCAGCCTCACCGGCGCGATCGAAGTTCCCGGCGCTTGAATCCACCGCGTTCCCATCTCATTTCGAGCTTTGTCCACGCTGACTTGCTAACTCGCTGACTCTGCGCAGCAGAGGCTAACTTGCTGAAAAGAACCCAGTCGCGCCACTGGAAACGACTTCAGAGATCGCGCACCGCATTTGTCTTTTGTCTCAATTCGGTTTACCATTGCTTTGTGCAGACTTCCCTCTGTTGTCGCCGCTGTATGCCGCCTCGCGCGCAAGGGTGACCTGGGTCTGACAGTCTGATCGAGTTCCAAGGTTTCTCCATCGCCCGCGACACAGCCAATGCTGCCGCGGGTTTTCTATTTCTGAAATCAAAGGAAAACATGCCCGACGCAACTCCAGCGAAAGAAACCAAAGCCCAGCGCGCCGAGCGCCTCAAGCTCGCCAAAAATCCCTGGGAGGCCTTCGACGAGGTCCGCGCCTTCGCCCGCGCCGGCCGCTCCAGCGTGGTGCCCGAGTGGGCCTCGCTCTACTTCAAGTGGTGGGGCATCTACACCCAGGGCGACGGCGTCGGCGCCACCGGCGGCAAAGGCGGCGAAGGCCTCACCTCCGACTACTTCATGATGCGCATCGCCATCACCAACGGCGTTCTTTCCGCGGCCCAGGCCCGCGTCATCGCCAACATCACAAAGCAGCACGCCCGCAATCTCGCCGACATCACAGTCCGCCAGGCCATCCAGCTCCACTGGCTCACCATCGAGTCCCTCCCCGAAATTGTCGACGCGCTCAGCGCCGCCGGCCTCTCTCCCAAAGGCGCATGCGGCGACGTCGTCCGCAACGTTACCGGCTGCCCGCTCGCCGGCGTCGCCGCCAATGAGCTCATCGACTCCGCGCCGCTTGCCCGCGAAATCGCCGCGCTCCTCGCCGGCAATCCCGATTTCTACAACCTGCCGCGCAAATTCAAAATCTCAGTAACCGGCTGCCCTGACTGGTGCAGCGTTCCCGAGATCAACGACATCGGCCTCACCGCGGTCGAGCACAACGGACAGGTCGGCTACTCCGTGCGCGTCGGCGGCGGCCTTTCGCGCGAGCCGCACATCGCCGTCCGCCTCGACGCTTTCGTTCTTCCAGATCAAGCCCTCGCCGTCGTACGCGCCATCACTGAAATCTTCCGCGATCAGCAGGGCCTGCGCGAAAGCCGCGAACGCGCGCGTATGAAGTATCTATTTCTCAAAGAGGGTTGGACTGCGGAGCGGTTCCTCGCCGAGCTCCAGTCTCGTCTCGACTTCCAACTGCAGCCCAGCGCACCCGAGCAAGTCCCCAACGACATTTTTCGCGATCACACCGGCATCACCCCGCAACGCCAGCAGGGCTTTAGTTCCATCGGCGCTACGGTCCTGCGCGGCCGCATCACCGGCGACCAGCTTGAAGCCGCGGTAAATCTCGCCGAGCGCTTCGGCTCCGGCTCCCTACGCACCACCGTCTCGCAAAACCTCCTATTCATCGACATTCCCAACCACAAAGTCCATGAGCTTATCCGCGAGCTTGGTCAGATTGGCCTGCAGGTCGAGGGTTCGAACTTCTGGCGCGGCGCCATCGCCTGCACCGGCACCGAATTCTGCAAGCTCGCCATCACTGAGACCAAAGGCTTCACCCGCTGGCTCGTCGACGAGCTCGAGGAGCGCCTCCCCGGCTTCGACCAGCAGCTCAAGCTCAACGTCACCGGCTGCCCCAACGGCTGCGGCCAGCACTGGGTCGCCGACATCGGCATCGAAGGCAAAAAGATCAAGCACGAAGGCAAGCTCACCGACGCATACTATTTCTGCCTTGGCGGAGCCGTCGGCCAGCACGCCGCCGTTGCGCGCCCCGTCGGCTATCGCTGTCCCGCGCCGCTCGTCCCCGAAGCCATCGAGCGCCTGCTCCGCGAATACCTTGCCGACCGCGCTCTCAACGAAAACCTCCGCGCCTGGTTCTCCCGTCACACCGACGACGAACTCCGCGCCCATTTAGCCGGCGAAGTTCTAGCAGCAGTAGAGCGCGACATCCCCACCGGCCCAGTCCCGCACGCTATTGCAGACTGAAGAACTTGGTTCGTGGATTAGGAATCTCGGGATCACAAATGACTTGTCATCCTGAGCGAAGCGTACTTCAGCGGAGTCGAAGGACCTGCTTCCCGGTCTCTTCGGCTCATCTCGAACAATAGAGCAATGAGGTTCCATGGCCCTTCTACCCATCTTTCTAAGTCTCGCCAACCGCAACGTCCTCCTCGTTGGCGCAGGCAACGTTGCTCTGGACAAGATCGGATCGCTGCTTCCCACCGGCCTCCGTCTCCGCGTCATCGCCCCCGAAGCCCTCTCTGATATCCGCACCCTGGCTCTCGAAAACAAGCTCGAATGGATCGAGCGCCCCTTCGCACCCTCCGACCTCGACGGCAGTTTCCTCGTCATCGCCGCAACAGACTCGCCGCAAGTCAACGCCGCTGTCTACCAGAACTGCCTCGCCCGCAACATCCCCTGCAACAGCGTCGACGACATTCCCAACTGCGACTTTTTCTTCGGCTCCATAGTCAATCGTGGCAGTCTGCAAATCGCGATCTCGACGAGTGGCGAAAGCCCCGCCGTAGCCCAGCGCCTGCGCCGCGAAATCGATGCACAACTCCCCGATGACCTCGGCCCATGGCTCGAAAATCTAGGCGAACTCCGCCGCGCAATCCACGCCACCCATCCCCGCACTGAAGCTCGCAAACTACTTCTTCATCAATTAGCCCAGCGCCCCCTCTGCGAATCCGCAACCTGCCCCTCGCGCCAACTCGCCAGCGCGCCATTCGCAGAAAATCGTGGCAAAGTCGCATTAGTCGGCGCCGGCCCCGGCGACCCCGACCTGCTCACCGTCAAAGCTCTTCGCCAAATTCAATCCGCCGACGTGATCCTCCACGACGATTTGGTTCCGCGGACAATCCTGCAACTGGCCCCTCCCCACGCAGTGGTCGTCAACGTCGGCAAACGCTGCGGCACCAAGATCATCACGCAGGAAGAAATCAACGCCCTCATGATCTCCCACGCCCGCGCCCATCGCAGCGTCGTTCGCCTCAAAAGCGGCGATCCGCTCATCTTCGGCCGCGCCGCCGAAGAGATGGCCGCGCTCCGCGAAGCCGGCATAGAGTTTCAAATCGTCCCCGGCATCACCAGCGCCTTCGCCGCCGCAGCCGCCGTCGGCTGCTCGCTCACCGATCGCAACAGCGCATCGAATGTAACCTTCTCCACCGGCCATCACGCGCAGTCCCATAACCATGCGCCGCTGCCGGAAATCGAGGACACCACGCGCGTCGTCTACATGCCCGGCCGCAACCTCACTCTGCTCGCCGAAGAATGGCTGCAACAAGGCCTTCCGCCCGACTTCCCCTGCGCCGTCGTCTCGCACGCCGGCCAGCCTGGCCAGCAAGTCGCTTACACCACGCTCGCCGAGCTCGGCTCCCTGCCTCCCATCCCCGCACCCAGCCTGCTCATCGCCGGCTGGACCGTCGCCAATTCCGCTTCATCTCACTCCACCACAACCGAAGCTCAAGTCGCAGTCTGAACTCAGGACCCCGCCCAATCCACCCCGTTCCTCGCCGCACAGGTCCCGTCCCTTTGTCGCGCCCTCGTGCGCCCCGGTACAATTGCCGCGAATCTTCGTCCCGTTCGAGGCGTATGAATCATCGCATCCACATTCCCCGCATCGCTTCTCTATTGCTGCTTCTGGCAATGCTCGCCAACGCGCAGCAAAAGCCTTTTCCGGTAACTTCCACCGTCGACGAGCCCACCATCGCCGGCCGTCCAGTCCAACTCGACGCCCAGGGCAAGCTCCTTCCCTGGCCCATGCCCGATAACATCGGCTACTCCTACTCCTCGCACTTTCTAACTCAGTGGACTATCCTCTGGGACCAATACAATCGCCAGCGCCTGCCCTATTACTATTGCTGTTTCGACTTCGACCGCACCACCTTCGAATTATTCCCCGACCCTCACTGGGTTAACTCCACCGCTTATCTCCGCGCCATGATGGAAGGCTTTCTTGAGCACTTATACGCCTATTCAGGAGATCAACGCACACTCACCTTCCTCGAAAGCTTTTTCGACTATGAACTGGAGCACGGCCTCACGCCTGAAGGCTACGCCTGGTCCCAGGTTCCTTACGCCTCCGCAAACCCCGGAGCCAAACGTTACTCAGGCTGGAGCCAGTTAGGCGAAGACTACATCGAGCCGCCCATCGTCGGCGAAGACGGCTACGCCTATCTCCGCCTCTATGAAATGACCGGCAACATCAAATATCTCCGCGCCGCCATTCACTGCGCAGACGCATTGGTCAAGAACTACCACATCGGCGATGAAACCCATTCCCCATGGCCCGTCCGCTGTTACGCGCGAGACGGAAAACTTGAATCGAACCCGGCGATGGGCCCTTACTCGGCGAACGTCATCGAACCCATCATGCTTTTCGATGAGCTCATCCGTCTCAAACAGGGCGACGTCGCGGGCTACATGCAAGTCCGTTCCGGCGCATGGGAATGGTTCCAGAAGTATCCGCTCGCCAACAATGTATGGGTAGGTTATTTCGAAGATACCCCTCCAACCATGGCCAACATGAACCAGGTAATTCCTCTTGAGTTTGCGCGTTACGTCTTGCTTCACCCCGAGAAAGACCCGCAATGGCGCGAACACGCCCGCAAGCTTATCGAGTGGGTCAAGACCACGCCTAAGTGGCCCAAGTACATCGTGCACGGAGCCACAGTAACTACCGAACAAGGCAACGGCATCGAATTCTGCTGTAACTTGCCCAACCAATGTTGCGACAGCCACACCGCCCGGCTGGCCGCTGTCGAAGCTCTCTATTACGCCAAGACAGACGATATAGCTTATCGTGACATGGCATTCCGTTCCTATAACTGGGTAACTTACTTTCAAGGCTTGTCTCGCGACGCCCACGCGCCTTTCTCCACGCAGTGGTGGTTCACCGATCAATTCGCCGACGGCCCACGACGGCTAATGGATGGTTTCTGGGCCGTGCCCGAATGGGCGCCCTCCGATGAGTCGCACTTATTAGGTTCCAGCTCGATCGTTACAAAGATAAGTTATCGCAAGAACTCAATCACTTACTCGACTTTCGACTCCGACTCATCCGATGTTCTGCGTCTCGACTTCACTCCAGAATTCGTAATGGCCAGCGGCAGTCCGCTCACTCGCCGCGACAATCTCGATGCTGCCGGATTCACCTTCGACGACAAATCTCACGTTCTTCGCATCCGCCACGACGGCGCGCGCGATATCAGTATTGAAGGAACCGGCGGCAACGCTCCGCCATTTTACGTCACCTTCGACGATCCGCATCTAGCTGCCGGAACCCCGCTCGACGGCCCCTATCCTTCCGGCATAATCGACTGGAATCCGGGCCAATGGCGCATCCACGTCCCCGAAGGCGCTTTTGGCACCTTCAACCTGGCACTCGCCGATCCCAAGACCGAGTCCGCCCAGTTCCGCTTCTACTGGCCACGCGTTTTTGTTGGCGTAGACGCGTACAACGGCGGACAATCGGATGCGACCGTGACCATCCATTCACCCGAAATTCGCGAGCAGTCCTTCACCATCAAACCCGGCGAAGTGCGACGAATCCGCACCGGCTGGCGCGATCCAAGCACCGGCGTAATCTTCGATCTGAAGAACGGCGAAGGCCTGCGCTTCGACAATCTAGCTTATCTGCCCGAGTGACGAACTCGACGCACAGTGAAGCTATCTCCAGCGAAAGATGCGCAGCGAAACCGCGAACGGCACAACGAACCAGAACAGCAGGATTCCCACCTGCGGCATCATCTGCGCGAGGCTAGTCCCCTGCAGCATGTTGCCGCGCATCGCATCGATCGCCGCCGTCAGCGGCAGTGCCCGCACAATCGGCTGAATCACCGCCGGGAACCGCGTCGCCGAGAAGAAAACACCGGAAAGAATCCACATCGGCAGCATCACCAGGTTCATCAAGCCTGAGACAGCCTCCATCGTCCGCGCGCGCGAAGAAACCAGCAGTCCCAGCCCGGAAAACGCCATCGATGTCAACAAGCACAACAGCACAAGCTGCGCCAGCGATCCGCGAAACGGCACGCCAAACGCCACCCGCGCGAATCCCAGAAACGCGCCGACCTCGATGATCAGCATAGCCATCCGCGAAATCAGATACGAAGCCAGGTACTGCCACTTGGGCATCGGTGAAGCCACCAGCCGCTTCAGCAGCTTTTTCTGCCGCGCCTCCACAATCGCAAAACCCAGCCCCCACATTGCCGAGCCCATCAGGTTCATCCCCAGCAATCCCGGCACAACAAAGTCGATGTACCGCGCTCCGGTTTCGTGAATGAGTTCATTCGACGACCGCACCGCATCGTGCCTGCCCGCCGCGGCCTGCACTGCGCGATCCGCCAGCAGTCGCGCCGTGCGCGCATCGGGATTGGTGTCGTCGTATTTATACGCAACGCCGTCCGTGCGTTGAATCGCAAGCAGCAGAATGCGCCCCGTGGCCAGCTCGTGCGTGCCCTCCGCTTCGTCCATCGTCGCCGCCGTCAGCCCCTTGTCGGCGGCCAGCGCCTGCGTCAATTGTGTCGTCGTAGCACCCACCTGCAGCACATCCGCGGGCCGGTTCCGAAACGCAATCCCTAACCCCATCGCCAGCAAAATAGGAAAAAAGAAAATCCAGAAAATCGCCTCCGGCTCCCGCAAAAACAGCCGGAACCGCACCATCGTCAGTTGATAAAGGCTGCTGAATTCAAGCTTACTCATCGCGCAGATTCCTTCCCGTCAGCCTCACAAACACATCCTCCAGCGTTGCCGAATGGGTGCGAAACTCGCTCAGATGCAGCCCCTGCTCCTTGAGCGCCGCAAAAATTTCCGGCACCGCCCGGTGCAGTTCGCTCACCGAAAGCTGGTGCAGCCCCGCATCCACGCGATGCGAATGCACTCCGCCAATCGCCGTCAACGCTGCTGCGTCAACCTCAGCTCTGGGTGCCACTGGTCTCGCTTCTGGGACCAGTGAATCCGTCACCGCAAACTCGACAATGTCTTCCCCGCCCACCGTGCCAATCAATTGCTGCGGCGTTCCCAGCGCAATCACCTTGCCGTGATCCATAATCGCAACGCGGTCGCACAGCCGCTCCGCCTCGTCCATATAATGGGTCGTCAAAATGATCGTGCGCCCCGCGCGCTTCAGCTCATCAACAAGGTCCCATAAGTGGCGCCGCGCCTGCGGATCGAGCCCGGTGGTCGGCTCATCGAGGAAAAGAAGTTCCGGATCGCCAACCAGTGCGCAAGCCATCGCCAACCGCTGCTTCTGCCCGCCGCTCAGTCCGCCCACGCGCGAGCCGCGCTTCTCCTCAAGCTGCGCCGTCTTGATCGACTCATCCACCGAAATGCCGTGCTTATAAAAACTGCGAAACATCCGCAGCGTCTCTTCCACCTTCAATTTTTCCGGAAACTGCGTCTCCTGGAGTTGAATGCCGATGCGCTGGCGCAATTCGTCGCCGCCGGCGTTCCAGTTCAGCCCCAGCACTTCCACGGTTCCTTCGT
>Ga0206827_1176_pt1 | contig 12459 bp, 10 predicted proteins | sample Alteio_BWOrgCont_77_FD_152852 | JGI IMG/M metagenome (GOLD analysis project Ga0206827, IMG submission 152852) | Enriched cells from forest soil in Barre Woods Harvard Forest LTER site, Petersham, Massachusetts, United States -... | ecosystem: Environmental > Terrestrial > Soil > Temperate forest >...
AATTTTGATCGTATAACTGGAATGGATGGATTGTATTCTGATTATGTCGGCAAGCTAGCTTTACAATTGACTAAATACCTTACGATTATCGATAACTTCCGGCTTCATAAAAAGTCCGCAAAGTTACTGCGTAATCTAACCACAGTTGAGTTTAGCTATAGTAAAGTTACAGCTGGCCTCACTTATGCGCAGACAGACCGCAGCCTTATCAGTCCTGATAAACTTATATTTACTCAGGAATATCTGGCTAATGCGGCTTATAACTTTTATCGAGAGTGGTCAATATCCGGTCAGGTGCACGGTAGATTTGGTAAAAAGCCTCCGACAGAAAAAACCCCTTTAATTAGTGATGGAGTGATGTTACAATACGCTGGTGATTGTTTGATAATGCGCTTTAGTGTATCGAGAGATTATACTAAGTTGAGAGATTTAAAACCATCAACTACATTCTCTACATCATTTGAGATTCCGGTATTTTAATTTTAAGAGTAAAGTGAATGTACAAATATTTACAAATATTAGGTTTCTGTATCTGTGCGAATATTGCCTGTGCGGCTCAACAATCATCTGTGACAGCTATTGTTAATGGTGAGGCGATTACCGACCTGGATATTGCTAAGAGATTAAAACTGATAACAGTCACAAGTGGTATCCCAAACAATGCCCAAACCTTAAAAATTGTGAAACCGCAAGTTATTCAGATGCTTGTTGATGAGCGTTTGATAAATCAAGAAGCGGATAAGCTGGGACTGGAAGCCAATGAACAAGAAATAAATACTAGCTTTATGAGTCTTGCAGATAAAAATAGTCTAAGCCAGGTTCAATTTGAGAGTTTTTTAAAGCAAAAGAATATCGATAAAGATGTGTTAAAAGAACAGGTTAAGCACCAAATACTTTGGAATGAAATCATAACTTCAAAAATTAAGCCTGGTGTTACTGTCACGGCTCAGGAGATTGAAGAAAATGAATCCTTTATTCGCCAGGCTTTAAAGTCTGAGAAGGAAAAAGTACTTCAGGTAAAACTATCAGAAATTGTTATTTTTGCATCTGAAAAGACACTGGAAAAGCAATTGCAGTTCGCGCAAAAACTAGTAGATGACATGAGGTCAGGTGCTGATTTTGGTAAAGTGGCTAAGGAGTTTTCGCAATCCGCGAGCGCATCTCATGGCGGGGATATTGGATGGGTTTACATTGAGCAACTTGCTCACGAGATTTCTGACACACTATCTAGAGTTTCTTTGGGTGGGATTTCAGATCCTATTGTATTGCAGGATGGGATTCATATCCTTAAAGTGATTGATCTAAAGAAAAATTCCAGCATAAAGGATAATGAAATTGATGAAGAACAGGTAAAGCTAGCGCTTATGGAAAGAAAGCTGAATTTGAACATTAGGTCATACCTGACAAAACTGCGTCGCAATGCATATATAAAAATAAATGAATAGACATAAGGTATTTTCCATAACCCATCTGCAAAAAGTTATATTGCATGTAATTGGATACTTCATTCTTTTCTGCTTGCCCATTCTATACAGCAGGTTGCATCTGCATGGCGCTTTGCAAGGATCTGATCATCTGTTCCTTACAGGTGCATTAGAATTCTTCATGGTGCTCTTACTCTTAACAATAGTCTTCTGGCTTATACATCTTAACCGCATTGTGGCCGGAATTTTGATGCCGATATTTTACTTTTTCGGTGCCATCTCAGACTATTTTCTTTTTAATTTCTCTCGGCATATTGACGTTGGTGCCATCCAGGAAACACTAGGAAACGAGTTAGCGTTAGTGCAAGAGTTTATCCCCCTCGCTCTTGTTCTTTCAGTAGTTATAGCGTTTATCATCTACTACATTCTCAATAGATACAAACTTGGCAAAGTGCCAGCCATAGCTACTCTGTTATTTATCCTCACATTTTCTTCAGCAGCTTTGGTCTATGACCATGTGGTCAATCATCTTTTTATGCTGCGCTCAGTAGTGCAGTCATACATGCCCACAAGTGGTTTTTATAGCGTGGGTTATTATTTTTTACATTATTATTGGGCTGAACAGGAAGCGGTTGCCCGCACTGATATTTCTGAACTCTATGAGTTTAGCATGCCGGAAAATAAAGCAAATGAGCCGCTAATAGTAGTCATGGTGGTCGGGGAGTCCTTAAGAGGCGATATGGTTGAGCCTAATGGTTATGCAATAAATAACATGCCTAAACTTGTCAGTACTCCTAACTTCATTAGCTTCAGCAAAGCTAAGACCTATACTAATCTCACCCGCGAGGCAGTACCTTTGATGTTAACCAGAGCAGAGCGTGATAACTTTGAGGAATCATTGACTGAGACCAGTATTATTTCAGTTTTTAAAAAGCTCGGCTTTGCTACTGCTTGGATAGGCAATCAAGGACTTTTTGCTGGGGTTAAGCCGACGTTCGGCCCTATTGCTATGGAGTCTGATTATGTGGTTAACCGTTCTGATTTGCGTCGACTTAGCGGCAACCAAATTACCTATGATGGGTACATGTTACCTTTCTTTGATGACTTTTTAGCAGCCAATTCAGGCAAAAATATCTTTGTTGTTTTTCATATGATGGGGAGCCACTGGGAATTTGATGAACGCTACCCTAAGGAGTATATGCAGCTTATGCCTACATGCCGATCTGCCCCAGGACTTTGTAGCAAAGAAGAACTATTTAATGGCTATAATAATACTATTATATACACAGACTACTTTCTTAAAGAGATTATAAACCGGCTGGATCAGCAGCGAGCAATAATGCTATATGCCTCTGATCATGGTTTCTCGCTTATGGAAGGTGGGTTTTTTAGCAATGCCACTCCGTCAAAGCCTAAGGAGCAAATGGATATAGCGATGTTTGCCTGGGCTTCTGATAAATACTTACAGCAGCACCGGCAAATGTTTGCCGATTTGCGGAAGAAGCGCGACCAGGATATAAGTCATGATCATATTTTTCATAGCCTGCTCGGTTGCAGCAATATCAAGTCTGATATTATTGATGGCAAGCTCAATTTGTGCGAATAGCGCCTAAGCGTCATCAATCACGAATCTACTTGCGGGGTGAAGTTATCCAGTAGCGAGGCTGGTGTAAATAATAATGTTTGTGAAACCAGATATAAAAATTGTCTTGCTTTTTGCCCATTATAAGGATATTAAACTAGGCTCATGATGAAGATCGTGGGCGTTTAGCTCAGTTGGTAGAGCATTTCCCTTACAAGGAAGAGGTCGGCAGTTCGACCCTGTCAACGCCCACCATAGTCGTTTTTTTTTGCGGGGACGTAGCTCAGCTGGTTAGAGTGCCGGCCTGTCACGCCGGAGGTCGCGGGTTCGAGTCCCGTCGTCCCCGCCACCTTATAAAAAATACTTGCTTTTATATTTATCATCTACTTAACCTATTACTATAACAATAAGAGGTTTTGTATGTATATGATAAATGCTACCGCATTATATGCTGGGTTGTTCGGGTTAGCCTACTCGGTTTTAAGCTGGCGGGTAAGCTCTATGCGTATGACAAAGAAAATCCCTATTTTTGATGGGGGAGATTTGGAGATGGGTAGAACCATTCGTGTTCATGCTAATTTCATTGAGTATGTTCCAATATTTTTAATTATGCTTATGTCGTATGAGATGTTGGGTGGATCGCATACTATGGCTTACCTGTACGGACTAGTATTTTTGGTAGGGCGTATTCTGCATTCTTATGGATTAGGCTTTGCTGAGAAATATAGCAAGGATTTTAAGAAGGTAAGCAACCAGCACTTTAGGGCAGTGGGCGCTGTTTTCACCTATTTGATTTTGCTGTTGCTATCACTCACGCTTCTGTGGAAATCTATTTGATAAACACATATAAAGGTGCCCTTTATTATTCAAGCTGGACTTGCTAGAACAAGCAGGTAAAATGCATAAGTAAATACACATAACGTAAGCAATGGATTTTCACAAAGTTAAAGCCAGGTATGAGCTCATAAAAAATAACAGACGGGGTTTTTACTCACTGATTATTTTTCTCATCATTTTTTCGTGCTCACTGTGTGCGGAATTTATTGCTAATGATGTGCCAATCATTCTTCACTTCAAAGGAAAATATTACTTTCCCATAATAGAAAGGTTGACCGAGGAGCAGTTAGGAGGAGACTATGTTACTCAGGCAAATTTTAATGACCCATATGTGATTAAGCTTGTTGAGGATAATGGCTGGATGATTATGCCTTTGATTCACTACAGTTATAATTCCATTAATTATACATTGCCTCAACCGGCTCCATCTCCGCCAACATCTCAGAATTATTTGGGGACAGATGATGAAGGCAGAGATGTTTTAGCTCGGATTATCTATGGGCTGAGAATTTCTATAATATTTGGTTTAATGCTAACTATCATAAGTTCGATTATAGGAATCTTTATGGGCGCTATTCAGGGGTATTTCGGTGGTAAAGTTGATATCTCGATGCAGAGGTTTATCGAGGTTTGGTCTGGCTTACCTGCGCTCTATATTCTCATTATCCTATCCAGCATGATAATCCCTAGTTTTTGGTGGCTTTTGGGGATACTATTACTATTTTCTTGGATATCGTTGGTTGGGGTGGTGCGGGCTGAGTTTTTAAAAGCAAGAAACCTTGAGTATGTGTTGGCAGCACGCGCTATGGGGGTGAAGGAATTTTCTATAATCTTTCGCCATATTCTTCCCAATGCTTTTGTCGCCAGTATGACATTTATTCCCTTTCTGCTTAATGGTTCAATAACCACATTGACTTCGCTGGACTTCTTAGGTTTGGGGTTGCCTCCTGGCTCACCGTCTCTCGGTGAAATGCTTGCTCAGGCAAAGAATAATCTTCATGCGCTCTGGATTGGCATTCCCGTGTTTGCAACGCTAACATTAATACTGGCTTTACTGATTTTTATAGGGGAAGCAATACGCAATGCCTTTGATCCAAGGAAATAAATGAAGATATTTGATGATATCACTAAAGTTACAAATGAGTTCCACAATGCTGTAGTCGCTTTGGGGAATTTTGACGGAGTACATATTGGACATCAGGAGATAATAAAAGCCGTTATTGCTAGAGCTAAACAGAATAATTGTCCGGCAGGCCTAATCACATTCTACCCTCATCCAGCTTTTGTGCTGAACAAAGCTAAAGACTTCCGTTATCTTTTGACCCTTGATGAAAAGATCGATAGGCTTCAAGATTTGGGGTTAGATTTTTGTGTCGTTATTAATTTTACCGAAGGCTTTGCTAAGATAAATGCTAAAGATTTCATCACTGACTATTTGTGTGGTAAACTGCACGCCTCCCATATTTTGACAGGGAGTAACTTTCGTTTTGGCTATAAGCGCGAAGGTGATGCGCATATGCTTGCCGAATACGCAACAAAACATGGCTATCATTATCAGGTAATCGATAAAGTTGATTATAACCATATGGAAGCCTCTTCGTCAGCGATCAAGGAGTTGCTCACAATGGGGAGATTAGGGCGGGCAAACTCTATGCTAGGAGCACCTTATGCAATTACTGGTATAGTTGAAAAAGGCAGCGGTAAAGCTAAAGAGATATTGGCTGTACCAACGGCAAATATAAAAATTCCTGATGATAAAATTCAACCGATTTTTGGTGTCTATATGGTAAGAGTTATCATGGGGGATCAGATTAAATTTGGTGTGGCAAATATTGGGATCAGGCCTACGTTTGGGGAAAGCCAACCCGGTTTAGAGGTGAATATTTTTGACCATACAGAAGATATCTATGGTCGCAAGCTCACCATAGAATTCCTCAGATTCATAAGGCCTGAGCTAAAATTCTCCTCCCCTGAGCTATTAAAATATCATATTGATATGGATATTATATCGGCTAAATATCTGATTAGAAGCCTGGATAGCTGGCTAGACTATAAACTCAAAGTATAGTTTTTGTATTCGCTTAATTTGACAGTTAACAGAATTTTATTATTGAACGAAGGAATGCAAAGGTTTATCCTGAATAGTAATATTAAAATTTTCCTGGAATATTATGAAGACCTTTAAATCTATAGCTTTGTTTGTGACTGCGCTGGGAATGCTTGTTATGGATGTGGGTGCTCAGCCCTCAACTCCAGCGGCTACAACTCCTCCTGCAGCAACGCCTCCTGCAGCAACGCCTCCTGTGGCAACTCCGCCAGCAACAACCCCTCCTGCAGTGGCGACGCCCCCCGCATCTACAACGCCCCCTGTAACCCAGCCTGGGGTTCCGCCAGCAGTAGCTGCTCCCGATAAATCTGCACCAGCATCAAATCAAAAACCTTATATTGATGATAAATTGATAGTTATTGGTACCGGTGCCATAACAGGAGTTTACTACCCAGCAGGTGGAGCAATTTGCCGTTTGGTAAATCGCGAAAGAAAAGCTATGGGTTTAAAATGTGCCGTAGAAAGCACCCAAGGTTCAATATATAACCTGAACGCACTTAAGAATGCTGAAATTGATCTTGGTATAGTGCAGTCGGATTGGCAAGAGCATGCTTTTAATGGAACTTCCGACTTTGCAAAAACCGGGCGCATGGACAATCTGCGCTTCCTATTCTCTTTGCATGATGAAGCGTTTACTGTTGTAGTTTCAAAAAAGTCCACTATTACAAAGTTTGATGATATCAAGGGGAAAATTATTAATATTGGCCCCGAAGGATCTGGAGTGCGCTCGACTATGGCTGAAGTTATGAAGGCTAAAAATTGGTCCAATGGAGATTTTAAAAGCCTTACAGAGTTCAAAAGCACTGAACAGGCTAAAGCTCTCTGCGAAGGTCGCATAGATGTTATGCTATTAATTTCAGGTCATCCGAACGGTGCAAACCAGGAAATTACGGAAATGTGTGAGGTAAGGTTAGTTGAAGTCAACGATCCTGAAATACAAAAGCTGATACAAAATAATCCGGAGTACTCTGCTGTTATAATCCCTGGTGGGATTTATCCTGGCATACCTATGGATACCAAAACATTTGCGATTAAAGCGACAGTGGTTGCAACAACAGATTTGAGTGATCAAATAGCATATAACGTCACAAAGCTGGTTTTCGACAATATTCTGGCTTTTAGAACTTTCCATCCGGTATTTGCTCAACTGACTGTAGAAAAGATGGCAACAGAAGGTAGATCAGCCCCTTATCATAATGGTGCTTTGAAGTACTTTAAGGAGAAAGGACTAGTAAAATAGCATTGCGATTTTATTTAGGTACAACAATCGTTTGACAGTTAGTTGATTTATAATTAAATTCTACATAATTATTTTCGGGGCTATAGCGCAGTTGGTAGCGCGTTTGAATGGCATTCAAAAGGTCGCCGGTTCGACTCCGGCTAGCTCCACCACCTTACGCCTTCGGCTTCGGGTGGCAAAGCCACCTGAAGGCGCTAGGCGTAGGTGTGTCGCCAAATCCCAGTCATTGCGAGGAGCGAAGCGACGCGGCAACCCAGTCTTAATGTTTGCACAATGCTTAAACTTTTTACACCAGCCTCACAACTGGGTTCCCACCCACCACGCTACGCTCGTGGTCGGAATTGACGGTATCATGGCGTTATTTATCGTAACACTTTACCCCAAAGTGCGCCAAAACTCCGTCATCAATAAAGTGTATACCATGTCTTAGGAATACTCCTTATCTTACCTTCGAGAATGCCGCTCTACTCTAGAAATTAATATATAACATGATGTGTTCATTTGGTTGTATTGCATTCTCTTTTATGGCATAGTACAACTTGCGCAACAGTTGTATTAATTCAATTGTACTGCTAATACCTTATAATTGAATTTTATGCGAATGCTGGGTTCTTTAATTCTATTAGAGGTTTTATGAGTAATATTTTTTTTAAGCACCAAGACATACCGGTTGACATCAATCCTACTTCAATGGCCACAGCAGATATTGACAGAGATGGTAATATTGACGTATTAACTGCAAACTCTGGCAATAACACAGTTTCCTTGCTTAAGGGTAATGGTAAAGGGGCTTTTGCACCTCGCATAGATTTTTCAGTTGGCGCCAATCCGAACTCAATTACCACTGCTGATATTGACGGAGATGGTAATCTTGATGTATTAACAACGAATTTTGCTACTAGTACAATTTCCTATCTTAAGGGAGATGGTACCGGGAAATTTACTCGTCAAGAACCTGATATGGAGCTTGGCCTTAGTCCTTACTCAATTACCACAGCAGATATTAATTGTGATGGTAAACCTGATATATTAACCGCGGGTTTTAAGGGTATTTCTGGCAAGGTTTCCATTCTTTTAAGCAATGCTGACGGAACTTTTTCTAACGTTTATTACACAGTTGACAATACTCCTGCGGCAATTACCACTGCGGATATTAATGGTGATGGTAAGCTTGATATATTAACCGCGAATAACTATGCCAATACAATTAATGTGCTTAAAAATAATGGTGATGGGACTTTTGCTGATAAAGTAAGTTATTCAGTTGGCTTCTCTCCTGTGTCAATTGCTATAGCAGACATTGATGGTGATGGTAAGCTTGATGTATTAACAGCAAATTGGGGTGGGATAGTGCCTATTCCAGGTCCGGTGCCCACCAGTACTATTTCTTTTCTGAAAGGTAATGGCGATGCAACTTTTGCTCCTCAAGTAAAATATAACGCTAGCACATTGCCTGCCTCAATTGCTGTAGCGGATTTTGATGATGATTATAATCTTGACGTAGTAACAGCAAATCAAGGTGCTGGAACAGTATCGTATTTGAAAGGTAATGGTGATGGTACTTTTGCTGCTCAAGAGCCGCATCGAGTGGGCGACGGTCCTAGATACGTTACTGCTGCTGATATTAATAACGATGGACTACCTGATGCCTTAGCAGTCAATTATATCTCTAATTCAATTTCTGTTCTTCTAAGCCGTCCGTGGATAGGTGATGAGGATAGCAATAGTTATGAGGACACTCTTTCTCCTACTACTGCATCCCTCAGATTTGAACTTCATTATGAAAAAGTAGATGGTAATGAAATAACTATTCCTGAACTAATAGGATAATAATATCAAATACTTGGGTATAGGCATAAGAAACCTCATAGATTGTTTTGCAAAACTAATCTTGAGGTTTCTTATTTTGATCAACAATTCTGGCAATTCTTGCCAAACAACATTAGCTCGATCTTTTCGCAATTCTTTGCTATGGTGACTGAAGTGCGTTCGAGGTTGTGCCCTAGACGTTCTTCAACCCTGTGCATGAGTATAATGGATTTAAGCTCATTTTTAATGATATTGTTATCCGCAACCATCCATGCATCATGGAATTTTTTTACCAAAAAATCGCTTGCCAATAAGATCGTCACCCTATGGTTTGGATGGTTGATAGCTGGAGCCATAATGACGCCGGTATCACTGGTGTTCACCCAAACAGAATTGATAACCTCAGACTGGGTTCCATATATTGTTCTTACTACCTTCGTACATGCCATGTATGTTTACTTGCTTGGTTGGTCGTATACCCTTGGTGAAATGTCGCTTGCCTATCCTATTGCGCGCGGAATAGGTGTTCTGTTCACAGTAATCATTGTGGTGTTTACCGGTATGGAAATAGTTTCTCCCAATGGAGTCCTGGGCATCTTTACTTTGGTGTTGGGGATTGTTCTCATCGCTATAAAACGCATACGTGATCTTGAAAAGCGTAATGCGATGAAAGTTGCAGCTTTGGTTGGCTGCTGCACAGCTTTTTACACTATCATCGATAAGATAAGCATCACCTACATTCCACCATTTTTCTATATCTCAGTGATGTTTCTTGGCACTTCCCTGAGCCTGTTGCCAATAATGCTTCTCAAATTCAGAAATCACACTTTGCTGGTTTGCCGATCACATAAACTCTATTGCGCCATGATTGGCCTGTTATCCTTATTTGCTTACTTGTTAATTCTATTTGCACTGCAGAAAAGCCCAACACCATATGTTGCTGCAGTCAGGGAGATATCCATTGTCTTTGGTTCCATCTTAGGAATTTGTTATTTAAAAGAGGAAAGAAATAAACGCAAACTCATAGGCATCGCCACTATTCTGCTTGGGGCAATTATAATTAAAACGGCCTAAACGCTCATAAGCCTGGATATATTCTGGACCTTAAAAAAAATTTAATATTTTAACTCTGCCAAGTTGAGATTTTTATGGTATGTTGCCGGGCATTATTTAAATGAGGATTTAAAATGAAAAAACGTCCAGCCCGTCAAGAAAATAGTACAACTGCTAGTTCACCTTCATCATTAAGTGCAAACGCCACTGAATTTACAACTGCTAGTTCACCTTCATCATTAAGTGCAAACGCCACTGAATTTACAACTGCTAGTTCACCTTCATCATTAAGTGCAAACGCCACTGAATTTACAACTGCTAGTTCACCTTCATCATTAAGTGCAAACGCCACTGAATTTACAACTGCTAGTTCACCTTCATCATTAAGTGCAAACGCCACTGAATTTACAACTGCTGGTTCACTTGCACCATTAAGAGCAAGGGCCCCTGAATTCATGCCTACTTCTGAATTTACACTTACTCCTGCAGTCGCACTTACTCCTATATCCACCTCTTTGAATCCAACAGCGAAACCTTTTGTTTCTCAGCTGCTGCAACCCTCATTATCAAGCAATCGCACTATTGTTAGCAACCATACCCAACAAAAATCTAGATTGGATCCGACTACTTCTAACAACCCTGACAGACCAACTAGGGCGATTCTTTCGAAAAAGTTATTAGCCCCACAATATTTGACAAATGCTCAAATGTTTTATGATCACGAATACTATGAGGATGCCGTTAGCTCTTGTAGTGCCGCTATTATTAAGCAAGAGCAGAACCCAGAAGCATATTACCTAAGAGCATTAGCTTATAAAGAATTAAAAAACTACAAAGAGGCTTGTAGAGATTTAATCAAGGCAGAATCTCAAGGATCAGAAGATGCAAAAAGAATACTTGGTTTGAATTTTCAACAAATGGCTCAAAATTACATAATAGATCATAAATATGAAGAAGGATTTGGTTATTGGAGCAAGGCAGAGTCTAGGGGTATTATAGGCTTACCAAAGGAGGCTACTGATTTATACCTCAAAATGGTTAAAGGCTATATTACTGCTGGTAAGTATGAAATCGCGTCTTCTCATTTAACAGATCTACAAGCGCTAGGGGATGCCAATTTTAAGAAAGAAGTTGCGGCTTTACAAAAAGACCTGGAACCTGCCCTTAAACGTTTAGTTGTTGACCTCTCTGTAGTTAGCTCAACAAAAACCAACAGCTCACCAGCTGGTTCTCAGCCAAAGAAGAGTTTTCGTGATGCACTTGTGGGTGGTAGCGAACCAAAACTAGCTAGCAGCTCCCTAACAACTATGCAAGTGGAAACAAAAAAGGCAGAAGTTAGAGGTTCTCATATAGTGCCAAAAGGACAGTCCGTACAGGTTGATCGAGGGATAATCTAATCTTGTTATTTGGGTATTTTTATCATGCCAAATTAATATTTTAGTGCTAACAATACTATAAATATTAATACAGGCCTTAGAAATGAAAAATACAACTTTCAAGTCCACTTTGCGCGCACAAGCCCCTGCATTTGTTCCTAATCAAACTAAATTTGTTTCGGATTCAAATGCAGCTGATTCACATCTACCTATGAACTTTCAATATTGGAAGTCGCGGCCTAAAAATCAAAAGGAAACTTGGTGTAAGATTCCTAACTTAGGCAAAATTATGGTGCCTAAAAAACCCAAAAAGGAAAAGCCTGGAGAGGCTCTAAAAGACCTTTTAGAGAGACAATCTAAGGGTGAGGAAGGGATAGCTTTAAGGATTGCTGCATTATATCATGAGAGAGCCCTTGATTGTATTAAGAATGACTATAACTCAGAGGCTGAAGATTTTATGTCCAAGGCTCGAGCGCAATTAGAAATAGATGCCAAGGAAGCGGAAAAAAAAATGGCTGCCGAGTTGTTATCAGCTGCAGAAGCTTTAGGCTCAATAGAATTCAATTTAGTTATTCCAAAACCAGATGTAGCTTTACTTAGTCCAGCACAAATAAAAATGAGCAACCGCGATGCTTTAACCATGAATCTTCTCACCGCCAGCTCTCTTGCATCTCAACCTAATGCAACAGATCCAATAGTGCATAGCCCTGATAAAATAACCAAACCTACATCTGTTCAGAAGTTAGAGCGAGGTCAGTTGACTCCAAAAGAGAATTTATCGAAAGTTCTGACTATTGTTTGACAAGCTGAACAATTACTTTAAAGCTTAATGTATTGCAATGTATTAAATATAGGTTGTAAAAATGCGTCATGCCCCTAGAAAGAAAAAACTCCCTTCCACTAATCTTAAGACTTCAGTGCGAGTAACCCCAGCTTCTTCAATAACATCAGTTTCAGATTGTTTACTCACAGCTCAAAATCACTTTGATGAGGGTGCTTATAGTGAGGCTGTAGCGGATTGTAGTGTTGCT
>Ga0206827_1181_pt1 | contig 12172 bp, 8 predicted proteins | sample Alteio_BWOrgCont_77_FD_152852 | JGI IMG/M metagenome (GOLD analysis project Ga0206827, IMG submission 152852) | Enriched cells from forest soil in Barre Woods Harvard Forest LTER site, Petersham, Massachusetts, United States -... | ecosystem: Environmental > Terrestrial > Soil > Temperate forest > O...
TACTTCACGGCTGGCGCAGACGGGGACGGGCACGAAAAGCCACACTGCTACTTTCTAGCAGAGCAGTCCACTGCTGCGACACAGCGGCTCACGCTGGCCCGCCAATTGATTGCAGCCCTGCCCTCCGAAGGCGTCATCGTCGAGGATATTGCCGTTTCGTGGAACGCTCTCCTTCGCTACGCTTCGCAACAGGCAAAGGGGCGCAAGAAGGGGGCGGGCCGCTTTGCTCTTATCCTCGATGAATTCCCGTACTTGGTGGACCAAACTCCGGAATTGCCTTCCATCCTGCAAGCATGGTGGGATCGCGAGGCCGTTCATTCTCCTCTGTTCATCGTTCTCTGCGGTTCACAACTCTTCGCCATGGCCGCACTCGGACAAGAGAGCGCCCCCCTGTTCGGGCGATTCAATGCCGGAATTTTTCGCCTCGACCCACTTCACTACGAAGACGTAGCGGCCTTCTACGCAGATAGCCCCCATTACGGCATTGTCGAGAAACTGCTCATGTACGGCGTTTTTGGCGGAACGCCGCGCTATCACGCACTCGTCGATATTTCGCGCCCTCCAGCGGAGGAGATTGTCACGCTCCTGATGCAGCCACGCGCAATCCTGGAGAATGAAGTACGGTTCCTGCTCGGAAGCGAACAAATCCGCGATCCGGCTCCTTACAATGCCATCCTAGCCGCGATTGCCGGCGGCGAAACGAAATTCAATGGCATTCAGCAATTGATTGGAGTGGAGCGCGGTGCACTTTCCGGTTCCCTGCGAACGTTGCTGGATTTGGGCTGGATTCGGCGTGAGTATCCCTTCGGCGAAAGCTCCGAGCGCAGAGCGCTGTATCGTGTTGCCGATCCCTTTCTGACCTTCTGGTATCGCTTCGTTGCTCCGTTGGCCAGCGCCTTGCAATTTTCCGACCCAACCGCGGTATACGCTGCACACGTCGCCCCGCGACTGTCCGAATACATGGGCTGGTCGGTTTTCGAAGAGATATGTGGCCAATGGCTCCAGCGGAATGCTCAACAGCGCCTCGGCCTCAACCTTCGACAGATGGCCCGATACTGGAGCCGGGATGGCCGCACGGAGATAGACCTAATGGCCGAACTCAACGACGGAACATTTCTGTTCGGTGAGTGCAAGTGGCGCACGGAGAGCGTTACACGGTTAAACGACCTGAGCGTCTTGCAAGCGAAGGTCGCCAGCCTTCCAGAAGCGCGCTGGCGCAACAAGCCCCGTTACATTCTCTTTGCGTTGGGCGGTTTCTAGTCTGAGCTTCGGCAATTTGCGGCCGACCCTGCGGAACGGCTTCATTTGGTCACAGACAAAGAGATGCTTGGTTATCCTCTTCCGTAACTGAGGACGCACGGCGTGGTTCGCATACCAACCAGCAAGGAGATGAGGCGAGGCACAGCAGGATGTGATCCGCGGAATGTCGTTTGCAAATTCCTGTCGCAGGATCACGCGATTTCTCTGAAGTGCCATGGCAGACATGCTGCCTGTTCTCTGTAACCCCTTTTGATTTGTTTGGCGTCTCCGACGGGGTTTGAGCCTCAGTTATCGTGGTGAAAGAAAGGTGGCGACCGAGGCGTGAAGGCGGGGCAGGTCACCATGCGCTTTGTTGCGGGTTCATGAGTTCGTCGAATCGTTTTGCTTTTTACTCGAACTCCCTTTGCCGGTCTTGGCGGGCTTATTTGTGGTGGGCGGCATTGCGACGGCGCGAATATCGGCCGGCGGGTCGCCGAGCGGCTGCCCCGAAGCCGGAAGTGTGACGGCCTGATAGGTTGCCTGTCCCGTGACCGGCGTGAATGCAGCGCTGCCGGAATACACAGGATTCCGCGTTTGCATCGCAGACCGCGATGAAGGCCTGCGGCATTGCCGGCGTGGGAGCGGCGCCAGTGGTAGACGAGCCGGAACTTGCAGAAGACTGCTGAGGATCTTCAGCCCCGTCCAGGAGGTTGAGGTCGATGAACTCCTCAGCTTGTAATGAAGAAGAGCCGGAAGTGTTTGAGGAGTCGGCTCCGGATTGACTGGCGCTCGAAGCCCCGGAAGCATCCGGGCCGGAATACTGGATGAGGAAGTAGCCCGTGGAATCGGTGTAGGAGAAGCCAAAGTCGCTGAGCTAGTTCTTCTGTTCGTCGGCGAGGAAGACTGTGTATCCCTCTTGCGGGTTGACGTTGGCATCGTACACGCGGCCGTGCAAAGCCCAGCCGGTTGAGGCAACGGTGGGCTTCGGTGTGGATGCCTTCTGATTGAGAATCTGAAGCTGGCCGGTTTTGGCCTGCGCCGTGGTTACGACCTGGCTGGCCGCAGTGGCCTCGGTTGAGTTGGCGCCATAGGTCGCGGTCGCAGCCGATGGGAATGATGGCGGCACGAAGCCAGGAGGCCGGCTCGTATTTTCAGCCTTCAGACGGTTTCGTCCCGACGGTTGATGGACTCGCGCCGGAGGAACCCAACGCCGACTCTGCCACCAACCAAATCGACTCGGAAGAATCGCGACTCCCAACGGGCTTGGACATCACTCCAAAGTAACGAACCCTGGTTACAACAAGTAAAACACCCCGGAACTAAGATGGGATTGGCACCAAGGCGTCTTTCCGCTAAAGTTCAGCTATTTCCGGGCGATATGTGGAAGTTAGGAGAGTTTTGCCTTGGGAACAGTGATAGCGATGACCGGTCAGGGGCACAGACGGGAACGTGTCCATTCTATTACCCCGGACGTTTACAACGCGCCCGATCTCAATCTGAATTGGAATGACTCAGAACACCAAAGACCTGACGGAGCCATTCGTCCCCTGTTGTTATTCCAGCTGTTCCTGAGCGTAGGAATACTGGCAACTTTGGGAATGGGGGGAATTTGGATGTTGTTTCACCTTTGAGGCGTTCCGACGCGAAAGACCCAATTCAACTTCATCGTTGACACCTCGAGTTCTACCCCGGTCATTTTTGCGAAAACAGATTCTAAACCGCAGCGCTCGCCCCTTTCTCTAGCTCGGATGCATATGGCCAGAAAGTTCTGTCGCTTCGATGAGTTGGCGATATCGAGCGATTTCCGCCGCCGATGATTTCGCTCAGACGCAAATAGCCAGGACGAAAATAAACATCTGGGCTAGGGGAACGGGCTATCAGAGTTCCCACAGAGTCCTATCTTCCACGCCGTAGGAAAGAGCACGGACATGAGGAATCATATAAGGATGTAATTGCATTTTGCGTGGTCGGGTGGTTGATCGCTCTAGTCAGCATTCGGATGACGGCCACACCTAAATTAGACCATCTGAGCAAAGTACGGAGAAGGCTATCTTTTAGGCGCGATTCACGCGACACTGAATTGATTAACTCTACTCGGCGTGACATTCTCGAGAATGTGGGATCGTACTAAATTCGCAGAGGACTTACGCCAGGCTTTCAAGTTTGCACCCGATCATCCAGAGCTGCTGACCCTGGAGCACTCCAACTTCCTTTACCGTCGGAAAGATACTCTTCCTCGTCCTCCAAGAATGCCTGACAAATAGGCTCGAAATGAATGATTCCGTTGAGACTTAGCGACCTCGTCTCTGCATGCTTCAACCCAAGTTATTAGGCAAGTTATGGGTTGGCAGGATCAAATTCACTCTTTTCTCACCACCGGTTAACGTGCTTGTCATTATTTGGAGCTTCGAGTTACCTACGTAATAGTCAAAACCACATTCCTCCTTGTGATCCAGGCCAGTATCGACATATTGTGACTCCTATACGGTTACCAATGATCTCTTCCAGTAGACCGTACTGGTCTGCTGCCTGATATGCCTTGGATCACAATTCAAAGATTCGCAGGTGATGGTGTTGCTGGACTGCGATAAAAGTGGAGGTTCGAAAGATGAAATGGAACGGACGGGTACAACTGACATTGGGTCTGGTAATCATGACTTTCTCTGTAGTTTGCAGCGCTGAGGAATCGCGTTCTCAGGCGCAGCCCAAACTTACGCCTCAACAAACTGCTCTGGTTGAGAAGGCGTCGGCCCAGGAGAAGTACGTTGTAAAGGTGGTACGGCAACACGCGCCACTGGTCCAAACCTACATTCAACACATGGAGCCTGACCCAAAACTGGATCGGGTGCCGTCCTCAGACCTGTATATGCTGGGTCGGGTCAGCTTTGACAGGACGTTCAGCGATAGCCTTTACAACAAGAATACGCCCAAGAAGGGGATGCTTTCTGGGTCAGGCCGGTTCCTCGACCGTCTCAGCAAAGAATTCTCCATGCAGTATTCGCCCAACGGATTCATGGGCATGATGTTCGTTGACACCTCAGAATTTGATTCGCAGCATTACGATTTCGCATACGTCAAGAATGAATTTCTGGGCGATGTTCGGACAATGGTGTTCGACGTTCAGCCCAAGGCACACCTCGGCATGGGACGCTTCATCGGCCGTATATGGATAGAGGATGAGGGCGGTAACATCGTTCGCTTTACAGGAACCTTTTCAGGCGGAACACGGCGCAGCCTTTACTTCCACTTCGATAGTTGGCGAGGAAACGTGCAGCAGGGTATATGGCTCCCGACCGCTGTATATGTGCAGGACCAGGACTTCCGGGCACAAACCTTTTTCTGGGGATATGCTCTCAAGGTCCCGACTACCGGTTCAAGCGATAACGAAAGCATCACTGTAGAAAATGCCGCCGACAACAGCGACACCAGCCAGGATATGAGCCCATTGCAGGCTGAGCGTCACTGGTCAGATCAGACAGAACGGAATGTCCTGGACCGATTGACGCAGGCTGGCCTGCTCGCCAACCCCAGCGATTTCGATCAGGTGCTCGAGACGGTTACAAATAATGTGATTATCGGAAACAAGCTGAACCTGGCGAGTCCCATCCACTGCAGGGTAATGCTGACTTCCTCGCTCGAGTCCGTCGCCATCGGCAACACGATCATCCTAAGCAAGGGCCTCATCGACGTGCTCCCATACGAAGAGGATCTCGCCGCCGTTCTGAGTTTTCAGCTAGCTCACATCGCCCTGGGCCATGAAATAGATACACGCTACGCGTTTAACGACCGTCTGTTATTTCCAGATGAATCCACGCTGCAACGGCTAGCAATGAATCACACACCGGAACAGAACGAGGAGGCGGCCCGTAAAGGCGCCGAGCTTTTCAGAAATTCTGTGTATCAGGATAAGCTGGCCAACGTAGGCCTATTTCTTCAGCAGCTCACCGCCACCGAACAACGACTGCCGGCACTTCTCACACCGCGAGTGGGCGACTCGCTTTTGAATCCCAGCGGACAGCCTTGGCTAGCAGACATGATGAAAGGGACACCGACTCTGCAAGTGGACAACTTACAACAGATCGCCGCACTGCCCTTGGGCAGCCACCTAAAGATCGATCCCTGGAGCGACACAGTTGTTCAGGTTCACGTCCATGCCGAAGCCATGGTAAGCCCTCGCGACAAGATGCCGTTTCAAGTCACGCCAATCTACTATAGGCTCGCGAAGTATCATCCAGCTACAGCGACGACGCCGGGGACAACCACAGCCAATGTGGTGACGCCAGCATCAAAGTGATCTTGCCCGCCTACCAAAGCAGGTGCAAAGACACGGATAGCAACAAGCAAGGGTTTATGATGCGCGCTCTTCAGGTGGAATCATAAACCCTCTCCTATTTAGGAGAGTCTGCGGTAGTTTCTCCAGAGCTGGAATCAACCTGAACTCAGGCTCCGTGGACACAGTGGGCTGGCCTTTCCTACCCAGAGATCCCCACGTCATTTGCCACAGTAAGATGTATTGTGCTTGTTGAGTAAATGAAAAAAAGAATTACGCTCTCCAATTCCAGCAATATCGGAATTGCACGAAGCTGGTGTACCGAAATAGGTCGGCTCCTGTCTGCCGTCTGCCGATCTCAAACTACTTACAAACCGAATTATCCCCGCAAAGCGAAAAACAGCCGGCAAAAGTGCGACAAATCCTATATTTACTCCTTGCGATCTGTTAAAAGAAGAAAGCCAAGTTGACACTACTTCATTCGGACGATTTCGCGGTCCGAAGCAACAGAAAAGGCCAGATCCGCATCAAGGTGGAGGGGGCGAGATAAAATAAAAACATAAGCATTAAGTCTCCGTAAATTATTCATTTTTAAAGTGGACAGGGTCGCCGACGAGGATCTATAGTTTTATCGAATCGAAGATGAACGGCGATTCCCGTAACCATAAAGTCTGAACTTTGTGCTGGAAACCCCCTATCCCGGTCGGCGTTATGGAGGACTTCGATGATATTGCGGTCAGCTATTTCCCTCTTTACTTGCAGCTGCCTAATCAACATGGCCTGTGCCTCTTCAACAAGTGTCGGTCTTGTGATGACCTCTGGGGAAGTTCAAGTCGATGGATCTTCAGTAAGGGGTAACGCTGCGATTTTCTCTGGGAATCTTGTTTCGTCAGGAGATCGGAGCTCCAGTCTGCAGTTTGCAGATGGGACAAGCGCCATGATGAAGCCTGGCACGAAAATCGTTGTTTATCGCGAACGTTCTGAATTGAAGCAAGGTATTGCTCTGCAGCGCGGTGTTGATAAGCACCCAATGCTGGCCGACGGATTGAAGATTTCCGGTGCGACCCCTAACGCTGTGGCACTCGTCGGTGTGAAGGACGCCTCGCATATTGAAGTTGCCGCGCAGGAGGGGGAAGCGGCTGTTTGGACAGCCTCCGGAAATCTTATCGCTCGTGTGGAGCCCGGGAAGACTCTGAGCTTTGAGATCAAGGAAGCCGCTGCTGGCGCTCCGGAAAATGGCGTCAAAATCACCGGTATTCTCCGCCCGCACTACCTGCTTACCGATGAACTGACCAACGTAACCTACCAATTGCGGGGCCCTGACCTCGAGCCTCTTATCGGAGCTTCGATCCAAGTGACCGGCACCGTTCTGGCAGGTAATTCTGTGTCCACTGCACCGCAGCTTATCGCGGTTTCTAGTGCCATGAGACTGAATCCACTCATGGCGATGGCTGCTGATGGTCAACAGCCAGGCGCAGCGCCGGCTGGCCAAGGCCCACTTTTCGATAAAAGCAGCATCGTCTTCCTCGTCGTGGTCGCCATTGGGGGAACCCTTCTGGGGCTGGGTGCCTCCGGCGCATTTAGCTCGTCACCATCGCCGGTAACCCCGACAACACCCTAACTGCACAGTTGTCATCTGCCAGAGTTTGGGGTCGGTAAGTTCGCGATTGGTCTTGCTTTTGTATAACCAATCAATCTTGAATCGCTGAAGTTCAATTCATTTTGTACGGATGTTAACTGCGTTCGAGCGTGAACGCCAGCAGTGGATCGGGTTGGTAGTGACAGTTGACTCACGTTGGCTTCCAGACTAGTGCCAACTCCACCTGCAAGCGCTTAAGGAAGAGTGAAATTGTCAGGAGGACCAGTGTGAGGCAGCTTCACCGGTTGCAGGCTGTGACCGACCGGAGGCGTGATGCATACGCCAATCTGATTCCGGCATGGGTTTTTCATGGGTATGTTCGTGTAATCCTCGACGGTCTGACCGCAGCGATTGCCATGATCGATGCCTATGCACTCCGGTTTGATTTCCATATCGCGTCGAAGATGCAACAAAGCATGTGGACGTGGGTCTGTGTTGTTGCTATTTTGAGACCTTTGTCTTTGTATGTCACACGGGGTGGATACCATTCGGTCTGGCGGTTTTTCGGAGTGCGGGACGCCCTTGCTTTGGGTTTGCGGTCGCTTCCAGTGACAGTTCTTCTGCTGCTTGTCCGCTGGTGTATACCTGGAGTTCCCGTTGTTCCCTACAGCATCCTGATCCTTGAGTTCGGTATCTTCCTCGTCTTTGCTTCGATATTGCGCGTAACACGGCGCCTTGCACACGAGGCGGTCTATCATCCATCGGAATGTCCACGTGCACTTATTGTCGGAGGGGAGACAACATTGGCTACAGCGGCCCACCATCTACAGACTTTCAAAGAGGCTAAGGTCATAGGCCTGGTGAGTGAAGATGAACGGCTGATTGGTGTGCACATAGCTGGTCGTCCCGTTTTGGGTCCTCCAGAATCGCTGGCAAGCCTTCTGGTGAGTCATCAGATTGAAGTAGTAATTCTATCGGGTGCGAATTTGAAGTGTGCTGCACAAGTGATCCGTGATGCCAGCAGCCTTGACATCCAGGTACGTATCTTACCCTCCGGCAGCGAACTCATGGGTGGGAAAGTCAGAGTGAGCCGGGAAGTCTCCATTGACCAGATTGTTCAGAGCAAAGCCGGGACAGCGACCGAAGTACATCCTGCAGTTGCTAGGTGCTTTGATGACCGGACTGTTTTGATCACCGGAGCCGGCGGGTCTATTGGCTCTGAGATTGCGCGTCAGGCTTTGGCATTGCGTGCCAGCCGAATATTGGTCCTGGATCACGATGAGAATTCGATTTTCGAACTCATGAGCGAAATAGGGAGTCAATGCAACACTGAAGTTGTACCAGTAGTGGGCAACATTCGGGACCAGGACACAGTTTGTCGAATATTTGAGAGATATCGACCACAAATTGTCCTCCACGCTGCAGCCTATAAACATGTCCCAGTAATGGAAGGGAACTGCTGTGAGGCGGTTCTCAACAATGTCTCTGGAACTCGCGAGCTTGCCGACGCTGCGATGGAATTTGACTGCGAACGACTTGTAATGATTTCAACTGACAAGGCTGTGAATCCGTCCAGCGTCATGGGCGCAACGAAGCGGGTAGCGGAGTTATTGATTCAATATCTTGCCGATGAGAGCAAGGCTCGAAGTCGCAAAACTCAATTTGCCTGTGTGCGATTTGGAAACGTTCTGGGAAGTCGCGGCAGCGTAGTTCCGATCTTTCTTCGACAAATTGCAGCAGGGGGGCCGCTCACTATTACGCATGAAGAGATGACGCGATATTTCATGACGATACCGCAAGCGGTGCGATTGGTCTTGCAGGCGGCTACGCTGGCGTCTCGCGGAGATATATACCTGCTTGACATGGGTGATCCGATTAAGATTATCGATTTCGCCAAAGACGTTATTCGACTAGCAGGCCTGACGCCCGGAAAGGACATTGAGATCAAAGTCGTGGGAACGCGGCCTGGAGAAAAGCTTCATGAGAAGCTATGGAGAGAGGATGCGTTAGTCACCGCTACCCAGTTCCGCGATGTTTTTCAGGTGCGAGGCACACCTGTGCCAGCCAGTTTCCCCCCACTCTTAGCAGAGCTGGAGTCCGCAGCACGTTCGCGGAAGTCAAACATTGCTATTCAAGAATTACTTTGCAGGCTGCCTATTGACTATGCTCCAGAATTAAATGAAGCGCCTTCAATGGCCATTGCAAATTAACCAATTAACGGCCTAACGGCCGAATAAAGGTGCTTTCCTGAAGGGTAAAAAGTGGAGGACACTGTCGCTGGCTATTATCACCCCGCGATTTCCTGCCGCTGTCCCGGTGACCTGCCCCCGAGATCCGTACAGGTGATTCTGTAAATCTAGCCCGGCGCCGGAGCTGTGGGAAAGGGGAAAACGCCAGAGGCGTTTTCCAAGTGGGCGGAGCCCACGTCTTTTCCATAGCTCTGAGTTATTGCCACTCGCGCAAACTCGACTGGGGTTCTGTAACCGAGACTACTGTGTGGCCGTTGCTGGTTATACAACCGGGGTACAAGACACCCATAAAACTTGCATTCGCGAAGTACAGTACCGCTGGCATCCATGGTTTGGGCAAGGTGCGTTTGTTCGAGGCGACGCGCGTCGAGGTGGTAGTAGGGTTCTGCGCTGCGGGCAGGATGATATGAACAGTTCGCCAGCGCTAGAGATACCGGAGTGGATGTTTGATCCGGGCATCTGCAGCCAGATGAAGCAGGAGAGCGAGGCCCATGTGAGCAGTGTGGCCTTGCTGGCGTTGAAGAGTCTGTTATCGACAGGGCCGTATCCGGTTGAATCGATGGTGTTCGAAGCGCAGCATCTTTCCAGCAGTTCAGGAGATGCCGATGCATTTGCCGTTACGCTCGAAGACCAGTCAAGGCGAGCTGTTTTCTCCGCCCACGAAGCTGCCGCAGTTGCCAACGGAGGCCCACCAGAAGATGGTCCGATTGCTGGCTCGGATGCTGAACGAACATCTACTGCACCGGCCATCCCCGGCCAGGCTGGAGATGGGCGATGAGTGAGAAGATCCGCACCCAACATCTGGAGCGCAAGGCGATCCTATACGTTCGCCAGTCTTCGCCTTACCAGGTAATCCATAATCTGGAGAGCCAGAAGCTGCAGTACGCGATGGAAGAGCGACTGCGACATCTGGGATGGCACGAGATCGAAGTCGTGGATGAGGACCTGGGAAGGTCTGCCGCTGGGGCGGTGACGCGTGTCGGATTCGAACGCATGGTCGCCGAGGTCTGTCTGGGGAAGGTAGGTGCGGTCGCTGCCCCGCAACTGTGCGGCGGGCGACAGGAGGCTGGCAGCCACCCCATCTTTTCTTCTCGAAAGCGCAAACAGCGGGGAGGTCTCCCTGTTTGCACGCAACAGCCGCGAGTGGCAGCAGTTGGTTGAGGTTTGCCGCGTGGTCGATACGGTGCTGATCGATCAGGAGATGGTCTACGCACCCCGACTCAGCAACGACCGCTTGTTGCTGGGGCTGAAGGGCAGTCTCAACGAGTACGAACTGGATCTGTTGCGTCAGCGTTCGGTCGAAGCGCGTAGAGAAAAGGCACGTCGCGGTGAGCTAATTGTGTCGGCTCCGATTGGCTACATCAAGAGAGAGGATCAGCGGCTGGAAAAGGATCCGGACCTGCGCGTGCAGCGGACGATTCTGCTTGTCTTTCATAAGTTCTCCGAACTGGGCACCGTACGCCAGACGTTGATGTGGTTTCTGGAACATGGGCTGGAAGTGCCGACGCGCACCCCGCGTGGCGAGACCAGATGGAAGCGCCCCGTGTACCGCTCGATGCATCGCATGCTGACCAGCCCTGTCTATGGCGGCGCTTACGCCTACGGCAAGACAGAACATCTCACTGGGTACGAGGGTGCAAGACCACGCCATCTCTGTCGGCGCAAGCCCCGGGAGCAGTGGCTGGCGCTGATCCCTGGTGTCCATGAAGGGTATGTGAGCTGGGAAGAGTTCCAGCGCATCGAGTGTGCCATCCGAGAGAACACACAAGGAGAACAACGGCCCGGCGCAGCCAAAAATGGACAAGCGCTGCTCGCCGGACTCTTGCGATGCTCGCGCTGTGGACGTAAGCTGACGGTGCGATATACCGGCAACGGTCACGATGTGCTGCGTTACTCCTGCATGCGTGGCTGGCTCGATAACGGCGAACCGCGATGCATCGCATTCGGAGGCATCACGGTAGACCAAGCCATCGGCAGAGAGGTTCTCCGCGTGGTCGAACCCGCAGCGATCGAAGCTTCCGTGCTGGCCAGCGAAGAGCGTGCCCGGCAAAAGGACGATATCCTAGAAGCCTTGCAACGCGATCTTGAAGCTGCTCGCTACGTGGTGCAGCGAACGCAACGCCAGTACGATGCAGCAGATCCGGAGAATCGCCTCGTCACTTCGGAACTTGAACGGCGCTGGAACCTGGCCCTGCAGCATTTGCACGAGATCGAAGTGCGGATCGAACATCACGGTGCAGCGATTGATCAGGATCCAACACCCACCATGGACGACTTCCACCGGCTTGCTCAACAGGTGGAAACCATCTGGACCGATCCAGCTACAAGTGCGCGATTGAAGAAGCGTATCGTGCGTGCGCTCATCGAAGAAGTCCTCGTCGATGTGGATAGCTCGCAAGGAGAACTCCTTCTCACGCTTCACTGGAAAGGCGGCGTTCATACCGAGCTGCGCCTCCCGCGCCGCCGCCGTGGTCAGTCGAGCACACAGACATCCCGAGAGTTAATCGAGGCGATTACTGTCCTGGCGCGTATTGCGAGCGATGACCTGATTGCTGGCATCCTGAGCCGCAACGGCCACCTTACCGGCCGTGGCAACCGTTGGACGCGCGAGAGAGTGACTGCACTACGCAGCCATCATCGCATCCCTTGCCATAAGCCAGATTCGCAGCAACAGCAGCCATGGTTGAACCTGACCGATGCTGCCGCATTTCTTGATGTCAGCCCTCGAACGCTGCGACTGGCCATCGATCGTGGCGAGATCCCCGCCGACCATCCCTTCGCGGATGGTCCGTGGGTGATCAGCAAGGAAATTCTGGAAGGCAAAGCGGCTGAAAC
>Ga0206827_1101_pt1 | contig 12159 bp, 14 predicted proteins | sample Alteio_BWOrgCont_77_FD_152852 | JGI IMG/M metagenome (GOLD analysis project Ga0206827, IMG submission 152852) | Enriched cells from forest soil in Barre Woods Harvard Forest LTER site, Petersham, Massachusetts, United States -... | ecosystem: Environmental > Terrestrial > Soil > Temperate forest >...
TGCATTAAGCTCCCGAGCAATACGCACGCGAGGTGCAAAAGGAGAGCGGGGTAGCAGTTCTCCCCAGAGTCTGGAGCGCGTGGCAAGGTTGACCTCACGGGTTGGATATACTGAGCGCCGTGGCCATCTTCCTATTCACGGCTTTGTTCATCGTCGGCCTACTGATGGCCAGCATGGAGCTCGGCCGCCGTGTTCGTCTGCGCAGCCGCGAGGAGAGGAGCTCGGGCCTCAGCGTGATCGACGGCGCTGTCTTCGGACTCATGGGCCTGATTCTCGGCTTTTCGTTTTCTGGCGGCATCTCCCGCTTCGAAGCGCGCCGCGAGCTCATCGTGCAGGAAACCAACGCCATCGGCACAGCATGGTTGCGCGTCGATCTACTGCCCGAGGCGGCCCAGCCCCAGATCCGCGACGACTATCGCGCCTATCTCGACGCGCGCCTCGCCTTTTACACAAACCTGATCCCCGACCGGGTGAAAGCTTTGGAGGAACTTGCCCTTTCGGAAAACCTGAAGAAGAAGATCTGGACGGAATCCGTTGCCGCGGCGAAGACTGCCTCGCCCGCCGCCCTGGGGCTCGTCGTCGGCTCTCTCAACGAAATGATCGACATCACCACTACGCGCCTTGTCGCGCTGCAGACGCATCCCCCGGTGCCAATCTACGTGACGCTGTTGTTGCTTGCCCTGGCCAGCTCTGTCATCGCGGGATTCGGAATGGGCGATACCGGCAAACGTCAGTGGCTGCACACCGTCGTCTACGCCGCAGCGCTGACTCTGACCGTCTACACGATCATCGACCTGGAGTTTCCGCGAGCCGGCATTATCCGGGTAGACCGCTACGACCAGGCGCTCGTGGACCTCCGCAACAGCATGAACTAATAGAGCAGATTGGTGGGAAGAAGCCCTATGTAGGCCATCGAAGGCGCGATTCAGGACGTCATTCGGCGACATTGTTTCCGAGTAGGCGGTAAGAACGAAGCCGCAGGCGCCGCGGACGCTGAATTGTGCCATACTGAGGCTGTATGGGCCGGAAAAGTTCGCTATTATCGGCTTTGCGTCGTAAAGTGCTAACTCATTAATTATCAGCAGGCTCTGATTCAAAATCCATAGACTTACGCATCCGCGTCAAACGCCTGCGGCTTCCTTCTTGCCTCCAAATCGAAAACGGCTCGCATCAGCATCTTGCCCATCTTGAGCGTCGTGCGCGAGTCGTTTCCGATGTTGGCTAGCGGTCATCAAACCAGAAACGATCACTAACGATGGGAATGCCGCTGTTAATGTCGTTCTGCCTGCGGTCGAAGGCCATTCTTCCGGTGATCGTGCCTGAAGCGCGTTCCCTGCCTTGCGCTATTTCTTTAGGTTTAGCTGGGGACCGCTGACGCGCTTGCCAAAGAGGCGGACATCCACCTCAACGCGATCGGCGATCTTGATGAAGGGGATGCCGCTGTTCATCCCGTACTGCTTGCGGTCAAAGGCCATTATTCCCTTAACCTCGCCCTGGCCTGTCCCGATGCCAGAAACTGTCAGTACCAGCTTTTCGGGTTTAGTCACACCGCGTATTGTGAAGTCTCCATCGATTTCAAAGGTGTTGGGACCGGTCTGAACAATCTTCGACGAATGGAACGTAATGTACGGATTGTCCTTGGCGTCGAAGAAGTCGTCGCTCTTCAGCTTGCCGTCCTTCATGCCGCTTCCGGTATTGACGCTGGCCGCCTCACACTTGAGGTCAAAAACGCCCGTCGAAACATCCGGAGAGGTGAACGTCATGGTGGCCTCCCACTTGTCGAATTTACCGGCGATCGCGACCGAGGCTTTTACATTGAACCCAATCGAGCTTTTTGCCTTATCAAATCATGGTTTTCTCCGTAACACTATCTGCTGCAGTTTCAGAGCCAAACCCCATACCCAGTTTGCGCTCCCATTCACGGGATCGTCGACTGTTCGTGTTGATGGTGTAGCTGGTTTTTGCGACCTGTTGCCCCCTCGGGCACATTGAGTGCCTGATTGTGCCAGCTTATCTGCTTTCCAGCACAACCCGATCATAAAGAGGCTGCGTGGGCCGCGCGTCGTTCCGGTAGATCTTTGAGAATTGCTCGATCTCTGCGGCCGTGACAGTCACAGGATGCTTCAAGACATACCACGTCACGTCTTCAGTGCAGGGCGGCGTCGTGAGTGACCCATCAAAGGTGTAGTAGCCGCGGTCGGATGGTAGCAGAGCGTCCACATCGATCTGGATGTTGTTGAGGTGCCCTTCCTTTTCTTTCTCGGTGGGCAAGTGGTCCCATAGTTCATGCACCAGAGGGTTGTTGTCTCCCTGCTGCAGCAGCACCGCGACCACAGCCAGCTTGCCCTGAGCGTCTGTGTGCACAAGGTGTATCGTCATGGCAAAGCCCTTACCATCGATCGTCTCCTCGCTTGGGCGGTGAAAATGGAATTGCTTGAGTTCGTATCGTTTGCCGCCAATGGTGAGCGAGCTGCCGGGGGCGTAATTGATCATGATGGTGTGGCCGTTGTCGATGATGTGGAGCGGGCTGGGTTTGTAGTCGAACTGGAGCGGCGGCAGGTCAGCTTTTTGCGGATTGCGGATGTCGATGGGGGATTGATGGTGGCCGTGGCTGCAGGGGGCAAACTCCGGGCTGAGATCGCCCCAATGACTCGGTCCATGCGACGTGCCATAGTCCCAAGTGTGTGCCGGCTCCTGCGCGGTTGAGATAGCTGCCAGAACCAGCGCGCAACCGATGCCTGCAGAGAGAAGTTGGCCGCGAATGTGCACGGCAGCCTCCGAAGCCTCGACTCTAGATTCATCGGCGGCATTGTGCAAGAGTGTTGGCTGGAGGCTCTTCGTGCTTCGTTCGAGAAAGCATACAAACGCCTAGCTGAATCAACTACCGGAGAGAGCAGACTACTAATGGCCATCGATCATATTCAGCAACCCATCATTTCCGCCGACGAGGCAATGCGGCGGCTCATCGAGGGTAACAACAGATTTCTTCAGGGCAACGCACGTTTCCCCACCGTCTGCAAGGAGACTCTCGCCGACCTGGCGAGGGGGCAGCAACCGTACGCGACCATTCTCGGGTGTTCTGATTCGCGCGTTCCACCGGAATTGATTTTCGATGCCGATTTCGGCGAACTGTTCATCATTCGTGTCGCCGGAAACGTGATTTCGCCTGAGGTCATGGGCAGCATGCAGTATGCGGGCGCCCATCTGCACACCCCTCTTTTCTTGGTTCTGGGGCACGAGGGATGCGGAGCCGTGAAAGCGGCGGTGGACAGCAAACTGAATGCCGTCGAGCACCAGTCGCGCATTCAGATGCTCGTGAACAATATTCTTCCGGGGCTGTCCGAATTTGATCCGCAGGACGCACCCGAAGGGCGCCTCGCACAAGCCGTCGAGGCCAACGTGAGATGGTCAATGCACCAATTGCTGGAAACACCCGAGGGGAGGAGAGCAGTTAAGGAAGAACGCGCGAAACTGGCAGGCGCTGTGTATGAGATCGCCTCAGGCCGCGTGAGATTCCTGCAATGATCTCTTACTCCCGAGGGCGATGCCGATCTGACAATACCGTTCTCCGTCGAGAATCACTAGCGCGAGAGACTCGTGATCCCCTTCTTGGTCAGAACCACTTGAGTGTATAGCCGGCTACGCGGAACTTGACTCCGAACCTCCCGAAAAGTTGGGTTTTGAGTAAGTTCGTATCGCCAGAAATGAAGTTACCTGAAACCCCGTTTTTCGTTCACTTCATTGTGCTAGCCGGCTTCTCATCGATGTGATTATTTTCGGATGTCCGACAACCAGGACTTGGCCGTTCGTCAGGGCTAAGGCCTGAAATCGCATCGGGTGAGATGGTCTGATTGCGCCTACACTGACCACGAGAGCAGTTTGTCCGAACTGACACCCAGTGTGGTCCCGGCGGGCAGTGCCCCATGGGGGTGGACTCGTCGTGCTCACGGTCCATATGGGCGTGGTAATATCCGGGTCTTCACGTTCATGTGGTGGCCCCTCGTGGAGGCTATGAAATGATGGAGCGGATTGCAGAAGCGTCGCCGTGTCCCAGGGCCAGGATTACCGGGGTCGTTTATTTGTTTTACTTTCTGACGGCGGTATGCGGCGAGTTCTTCCTTAAAGGGCTTGTTGTACATGGCGACGCCGCGGCTACAGCGAACAACATCCTAGCGCACCAGCCTTTGTTTCGGTTGAGTTTAGCAACCGGCCTCATCGCGACCGCGTGCTATGTCACTGTGACGGCTCTCTTCTATGGCCTATTTAAACCTGTGAACAGGAGCCTCTCTTTACTCGCGGCATTCTTTAGCCTCGTGGGATGCGCCATTCTGGCTTTCGCTAGCCTCTTTAGCATCGCTCCACTTGTCGTCTTGGGAGGCGGTGAGTACTTGAGCGTATTCAACGTGGAACAGTTGCGGGCGCTCGCGTCTCTGTTCCTCGAATTGTATGGTCAGGTCGTCAACATCTGCTTTGTATTTTTCGGAGTCTATTGCCTACTGATCGGCTACCTCATCTTCAGGTCCGCCTTCCTGCCTCGAATTCTGGGCGTGTTGATGGCGTTTGCCGGATTGGGTTGGCTGACCTTTCTGTCACCGCCGCTCGCAAACTATCTGCGCCCCTATATTCTGGGCCTCGGCGTCCTCGCGGAACTTAGCGCTGATGCTATGGCTGCTTGTGATGGGCGTGAACGTTCAACGATGGAAGGAACAGGCCAGCGCAGCATGAAAGCTACCGTCTATCGTCGCAGCGGTACGGCTGGGCCTCTATCGGGAAACCGGACCTGATTCGCATGAACGCCTGATTCCGTGGCTCGCATAAGGAGGAAAGAGTATGAGCGCAGCAGTCATGATGAAACGGATTGCAGAAGCCTCGCCGCGGTTCAAGGCCAGAATGGCCGGTGGCCTTTTTTTGCTCCTATTGCTGACGGCAGCATGCACCGAGTTCTTCTTTCGCGGCAGGTTGAGTTTCGCAGCTGACCTCGCAGCGGGCATCATCGAGGTCTCGTGCATGATCGCTGTGACACTGCTCTTCTATGACATCTTTAAGCCGGTGAACAGGCGCCTCTCTTTGCTCGCGGCGTCCTTCAACTTCGTGGCAGTCACCCTTGAGCTTCTTCGATTTCTGCCTCACGGCGTGAACATCGGCCTGGGATTTCACGGATTCTATTGGATCCTGATCGGCTACCTGATTTTCAGGTCAACCTTCCTGCCTCGAATTCTGGGCGCGCTGATGGCGATCGCTGGCTTGTGTTGGCTGACCTTTCTGTTACCACCGCTCGCAAACTATCTGTCACGCTACAGTCTGGCTGCCGCCCTCCTCGTGGAAGGATTGGCGATGCTGTGCCTCCTCGTGACGGGCGTGGACGTTCAACGATGGAAGGAGCAGGCCAGCACTGCGAGGGAACGCTAATGAAAGCCGCCGTCTACACGAGATACGGACCTCCGGATGTTGTCCAAAATCACCGACGCCGAAAAGCCTTCTCCCAATAACAACAAAACTTAACGACGCGCTGCGCGGAGCGTAGCCGGCCATCGGGGCGTGCGCCTCCACTGGAGGGGCTGACGTGTGAAATGCGACTATGGTTCCTCCCGAATCACGAGCCACCCGGAAGTGATCTTGCGTAGTGCCGGAAAAGCACAGCTTTTCGGTAACTTCACGCCCAGAGTGGGACGGCGAGGGCGGCATTGTCTGGGATGTGATGGGACAGGTCTACAAACCGGTCCAGCTGTCGAAAACCTCATTCGCCTTCGACACGCTCTTTCCGTCTGGCTCTGTTGCATTAACTTTTCTGGCCACAACCTGTAGCGGTCAGACCATGATTAGTCATACCACTACTTGTATGCTGATCGCCGAATTTTGAGTTAATGCAACAGTGCCCGGGAAAGCGTGTCCCAGGGGCTTGACCGTGTACGGAAAGCAGCGCAGCAAAAGAAGAAGGAACGGTTCACCGCTTTGCTCCACTATGTGACGGTCGATCGGCTAATGGACGCCTTTTCCAGCCTCAAGAGGGAAGCGGCTCCTGGAGTAGATGGAGCGACATGGCAGGGCTACAGGCAGGACCTGGTTCTTGTTCCGATTTAGCAACCCGCGGGGCAGTAGTGTTTTGTGCGAGACACGCCTGTCCATTGCCATCATTCGTTGACTGGCGAATGCCACGTCCGTAAGATGAGGCAACCCGAAAGGCCCGTGTACGCTAATGATCGGCCAAACCATCTCGCACTATCGCGTAGTGGAGAAACTTGGCGGTGGTGGCATGGGTGTTGTCTACAAGGCCGAGGACACCATGCTCGGTCGCTTTGTCGCTCTCAAGTTTCTTCCCGCCGATGTCGCCCAAGGCCCGCAGACGTTAGAGCGCTTCCGTCGTGAAGCTCGAGCTGCATCCGCTCTCAACCATCCCAACATCTGCACAATCTACGAGATCGGGGAGCATGAGAGCAAGCCCTTCATCGCGATGGAGTTCCTCGATGGAGTGACGCTAAAGCACCGCATCGCGACCGGGAACCAAGAGGTCGACGTATCGCTATGTCTGGCGATCGAGATTGCCGATGCACTTGACGCTGCCCACTCGGAAGGTATTGTCCATCGCGACATCAAACCAGCGAACATCTTTGTGACCAAGCGCGGTCATGTTAAGATTCTTGACTTCGGCTTGGCTAAGATTGTCGCGGCAAAAAATACGGCAAGTCAGGTGGAAGCACAGAAAACGCTCTCGCACATCACAGCGGGAGATGAGAATCTGACTAGTCCTGGCACTTCCGTTGGAACCATCGTCTACATGTCGCCGGAGCAGGCTCGGGCTGGCGAATTGGATTGCCGCACTGATCTGTTCTCCTTTGGGGCAGTCCTGTATGAGATGGTTACAGGGGCGCTGCCATTCCGTGGTGAGAGTACCGCGACGGTGTTCGATGCTATTTTGAACCGCGCACCGGTAGCTCCGGTGCGCCTGAATCCTGACCTTTCCCCCGAGCTGGAGCGAATCATCGACAAGGCATTGGAGAAGGACCGGGACCTGCGCTATCAGTCGGCGTCAGAAATGCGCGCCGACCTGAAACGGCTGAAGCGCGCGGCCGAAAACGGCAGGGGAACCGCAGCCAGTTCGGGCATGAGTGCTATTCAGCGGAGCAACTCTCACACAGTAGCCCAGCAGCCAGTGTCAGCGCCAAGTGCCGTGCCTGCTGTGGCCGCATCTTCCTTATCGGCTACCGAGCAATCAGAAACACCTGCGCGTAGGGGCAAAAGGCTCTGGAAGGTTTTGACTCCTCCTCTCATCGTTATTGTCGCTGGGATACTTTACTTTCGATTACGTCCACCTACAACGCTGACAGAAAAAGACACCGTTGTGCTTGCTGATTTCAACAACACGACCGGCGATGCGGTCTTCGATGGCACACTTCGTCAGGGTCTTGCTATACAACTCGAACAATCTCCCTTCCTCAGTCTTGTGTCCGATCAGCAGATCCAGCAGACTCTGCGCTTGATGAGCCAGCCGCCTGATGCGAAACTCACGTCGCAGATCGCTCAGGAAGTATGTCAGCGGACTGAGAGTGCCACTGTCCTCAACGGCTCGATTGCACAGATTGGCACGCAGTACCTTTTAACTCTGACGGCCGTCAACTGTAGCACTGGAAGACCGTTAGCGAGCACCTCCGCTCAAGCGAGCGACAAGAATCACGTCCTCGACACCCTTGGAACTGTGGCTTCGGAAATGCGCACAAAACTCGGCGAATCGCGCGCTATTTCGCAGAAATTCGATACTCCGCTCGAAAGGGCAACTACGCCCTCGCTCGAAGCCCTGCAAGCCTATAGCCTGGGATGGCGTGTTGCCGTAGAAAAGAACGATATGGCCGCAGCCGACCCTATGTTCCAACAGGCTATCCGCCTCGACCCGAACTTTGCCATGGCCTATGCCTCATTGGGGATGAGCAGCTACAACGTCGGTGAAAAGCGCAGCGGGGCGGAGAACCTTCGGAAGGCCTATGAACTGCGACAGAGTGTGAGCGAACGGGAGCGGTTCTATATCGAAGCTCACTACCAGGATCTGGCCACCGGCGACCTGGAAAGCGCGCGCCAGGTCTATGAACTCTGGGCGCAGACCTACCCACGAGACTGGGTGCCGCTAAACAACCTCGGTATCATGTACTTCAACCTCGGACAATATGACAAAGCTCTTGCGGAGTTGCGCGAGAGCCTCCAACTCAACCCTGGGGGCCGCGTAACTTATGCCAACCTTGTAAACGCTTATCTCTATCAGAATGACGTGGCAGAAGCACATGTCGTCGCCGAACAGGCCCAGGCGAAAGGGCTCGATTCGCCCTTCCTGCGTATCCTGATGTACCAGATTGCGTTCCTGCAGAACGACGCAGCGGGCATGACGCAGCAGGTGGCCTGGTCGGCAGGCAAACAGGGAGTTGAAGATGTGCTGTTGGCGAACGAGGCCGATACCGCCGCCTATTCCGGGCAACTGGCAAAGGCCCGGGAGTTTTCCCGTGAAGCGATCGCTTCGGCCGAACGGGCGAAGCAAAAGGAAACTGCAGCTGGTTACCAGGCCGAAGGAGCCATTTGGGAAGCCCTCCTGGGCAACGCTATTGAGGCACGGCAGCGGGCTACAGCGGCACTGGCGCTTTCGACCGGCCGGGACGTGCAATATGCGGCAGCGCTGGCTGGTGCCTTCGCAGGCGATGCGACCGGAACTCAGATGCAGGTTGAGAAATTGGCTAATGATTTAGTCACGCGCTTCCCGCAAGACACGTTCGTGCAATTCAACTACTTGCCGACACTCCATGCCCAGTTCGCGCTCAACCGCGCGAATCCTTCCAAAGCCATCGAGACTCTTCAGGCTGCCAGCCAATACGAACTGGGCACAACTGCCGTTCATTTCAACTTCGTCGGCCTCTATCCTGTTTACGTGCGCGGGCAAGCGTACCTTGCCGCACGCCAGGGCCGTGCAGCCGCCGCCGAGTTCCAGAAGATCTTCAACCACCGTGGGGTTGTGGGCAACGGAGCCATCGGGGCACTGGCCCATCTGGGGTTGGCTCGCGCGTACGCGTTGGAGTCTGAAACCCCCAAGGCCCGCGCTGCTTACGAAGAATTTTTTACACTGTGGAAAGATGCTGATCCAGACATCCCCGTCCTGAAGCAAGCAAAGGCGGAGCACGCAAAGTTGCAGTAGCGTGGAGCAGTCGCAATTCTCGGTTTGAAGCCAACAACGCCGGAAGCGCGCATGATAGCCGGCACTCCGGACTTGAGCATACCGTATCGCGGTCAGTTGGTGATAAATCGCCAATATTATGAACCAGCGGCGACGTCTCGCAATTTTCGAATTCACTTCCGGTAGTGGAGAATTGGACCCGCGTAGTCCAAATGGCCCATTTCATCCCCTGTTGTGGCCCGTACGGCCATCATGTATTCGCGACAAAATGGGCCACATGACCGCAACTCAAAGGTTGGGGTCGATCAAATACTTGCTTTTGAGGGCTAATCTTCGCCCAGTTTGCTGGCTGTGGGTGAACAGGAGCTCGACGGTGAGCCAAAGAGCAGCGTCGGCAGTCCGGGTTCCGATCGAACTTACCCATAACCCCGTTTTTCATGCAACTACAACGCCACTCCAGGACCGTCGTTCGGCGGCACTGTTTTTCCGAATAGCCGACACTCCACCCAGAAATGTGCCAGGCGGCTTCCTCGTCCATCGAGGTTCTTTGTGCCCCTCTGACCGCCAAAATACCGGGTCTCGTTCCACAAGCGCTGCTAAACTGCACGAGGTTGACATTCTAGCCTGAGGAGGACTAATGGAGACTTCTGCTCCGGCTCAGTCCGCGTCAGACCGCTATCCCCAAATCGCTAGCCCAATCCACACGATTTTGTTGCTCGCCGTGTTGGGCGGTTGGGCGATCGGGCATAAGATTTTTGCAGATCAATTGAGCGCGACGGCTAATCCGAATCGCGTGCGCTTTTATGTAGTCACCATTTTCTATGAATGGCTCTTGTTCGTTCTGGTAGTGGCGGGTGTACGGCGTAGCGGCGCCTCTGTCCTCATCGTTCTCGGAGAACATTGGCATTCCGTCCGCCAGGTGCTGCGGGATATTGGAATTGCCGTTGGCTTCTGGATCGTTGCGGCGATGCTCCTTTGGATATTTGGCTGGCTCCTGCGCACCGCTGCTCTAAGTCGCAATGTGTCCATGCTCCCCCAGCGAGGTATCGAACTGATATTTTGGATAGCGCTCTCCGTTACCGCCGGTATTTGCGAGGAGACAATCTATCGAGGTTACCTGCAACGGCAGTTCATGGCCCTGACTAAGAGCGCTTCCGCCGGCATTCTCCTTTCTGCCGCAACATTCGGCGCGGCTCACGCGTACCAGGGCTTTCGGATGATGATTCTGATCGCCCTGTATGGAGCTATGTTCGGGATTCTGGCCTATTGGCGCGGAAGCGTTCGCCCGGGAATGATCGCCCATGCATGGCAGGATTCATTGAACGGAGTGCTTGCCAGTTTGGTGAGGCATTAGGGTCTGCTCGCTGCCACTAATGGGAAGTCAGGTCGGTGGAGAATGTACTCCGCCGTGTCGGCCTGGGATTGCGCCCGGATCACTGACAACCCGCAAGTGATCCGCCGTAGTGCCCGCAAATCCGTGCCGGCTCAGACGGTCGACGCAACACTTGCTTGCAGTCTACTTGCCGGAGTCTGGAAGCCCAAGGTCTTTCTGGGACGTCGATTCAAGCGCAGCGCGACCTGGTCGAGCTGCGCTTGTGAGATGGGGGCCAGGTCGGTTCCTCGGGGGAAGTATTGTCTCAACAGGAGATTGGTGTTTTCATTGGTGCCGCGCTGCCACGGACTCTGCGGGTCGCAAAAGTACACTTTCACATTGGTGGCCACCGTAAACTCCTTGTGGCTGGCCATCTCCAATCCACGGTCCCACGTCAGCGAGCGCCGCAGGCTTGCCGGGAGTTTACGAACATGCCGGCTCAAGGCTCGAACGACAGCTTCGGTGTCTTTGCCCGGCACCTTAACCAGCATGGCAAAGCGCGAATGACGCTCTACTAAAGTCGCGATGTAACTGTTCTTTGCCCCGCTCAGCAGATCGCCTTCCCAGTGCCCGGGAACCGCTCGATCTTCCGCTTCCGCAGGCCTCTCGCGGATCGAGAGGGCGTCGACGATTTGACCCCGCGACTGTCCGCTGACCGTTGCATGTCGTGAGCGGCGCATACAGCGATTGGTCCGCAGATGCTCCATCAGCTCTTTTTTCAGCACGCCCCGCGCCTGGATGAACAGGCTGCGGTAAATGGTCTCGTGGGATACGCGCATGCTCTTGTCGTCGGGATACTGCGTCTTCAGCCATCCGGAAATCTGCTCCGGCGACCAGTCCAACACCAGCTTACTCGCAACCATCTCCCGCAACTTGCGGTTCCCGGCTAGAAGACACCTCTTCGCCCGCAACGCGGATTTCCAGGCCTGCTTATCTGCATCGAGGGCACGATAGGCCGAACGGCCACCGTGGCGTGTCACCTCTCGGCTCACCGTTGACGCCGCCCGATCAAGGCCGCTGGCTATCGCACGGATCGATGAGCCGGAAGCGATTCCTCGCGAAATGTCCTCTCGCTCTGCTAAGGTGAGCGCTCCGCCAGAGCGCCGGCGAGCGGCTGGAGCGATCCCTCCGCTAGGCAACAACACACAGCGAATGCAGTTATGGGGCTTGCCACAGGCACGCCCAATCTCATGCAACGACTCCCCCGCCTTCCATCGCCTCCAGACATCAGCTCTCTGCCCAGCAGATAGTCTCGACTGCTTCCCTTCGCTCATAAACACCATCCTTCAATAGAAAGGTTCTACTAGATGGTGTTGCGTCAACCTATCGAATGCACCCGGGTTTTCGGTAACTTGGCGACGCAATGAACGTCGAGCAGAGAACTTACTGAAAACCTCGTATTTCAGGCACTACGATATCGACTTGGGATCGTCGTTCGGCAGAATTACTTCCGTGTTGCCGACCATCCTGAAGTAATCCGTCCGGTATTGAGGCAGACTGTCCATCCTCCGTAATCGTCGAGCATCCTTCCGCCATAGGGCTTAGCAATCAACTCGGAAGATTCGTCTTCTGTCCTTCTCCCATCACGTCGGGATATTCCTGGCTGCGCACTAGCCAGAACACAATACCGAGAGCAAGT
>Ga0206827_1182_pt1 | contig 12159 bp, 6 predicted proteins | sample Alteio_BWOrgCont_77_FD_152852 | JGI IMG/M metagenome (GOLD analysis project Ga0206827, IMG submission 152852) | Enriched cells from forest soil in Barre Woods Harvard Forest LTER site, Petersham, Massachusetts, United States -... | ecosystem: Environmental > Terrestrial > Soil > Temperate forest > O...
AGCCAAGCCACCGCGTCCGCCACAAGTTCCGGTTTGAGGTTATGAATTTCGCGTTTTCGCCCGATTCCGTCGGGCATCGTCAGCGTTAGTTTTCCGCCGAGATGCTGCCGGAATTCTTCCAGGCCGTTGAGCACCATCGGCACGACCGAGCCGCTGCGTTTTTCGAGGATCGGGTGCCACAGTTTCATTCCGCAGCGCGTCATGATCGTTCGAATCCGGTCGCGTTCGGTCCGCGTGATGAAGCCGAGTTCGGCGGCGCAATACACGTCCAGCGCGATCCCGATACCCACCGCTTCACCGTGGCGCAGTTCGAAATTGGTCATCGATTCGAGTTTGTGCGCGGCCCAGTGGCCGAAGTCCAGCGGTCGCGCGGAACCCATTTCGAAGGCGTCTCCAGCCGTGGCGATGTGGTCGAGATGCAGTTCGGCGCAGCGCTTGACGAGCACTTCCATCGCTTCGAGATTTCGCGCCGCCAGCGCTTCCGCGTGCGCGTCGATCGCGTCGAGAAACGCGGCGTCTTTGATCACCGCGACTTTGATCGCTTCCGCAATTCCACCGTGCCAGTCGCGGTCGTCCAGCGTCTCCAAAAAGAGCGCGTCGTTGATCACCGCGTAAGGCGGCGCGAACGTGCCGATCAGATTTTTGACGCCGTCGAGGTTGACCGAATTCTTGACGCCGATCCCCGAATCGTTCTGCGACAGCACCGTCGTCGGCACGCGAATCAGCCGCACACCGCGATGAAAAACGGCCGCGGCCAAACCCACCGCGTCCAGCATCGCGCCGCCGCCAACAGCGACGACATAGGAATGCCGGCAGATTTGCATCCGCTGCAATTGATGCGTAATACGCTGAACAAAAGTCAGATCGTTCTTTGATTCCTCGCCGCCGGGAACGATCATCGGCCGCTCGGGAAGAAAGACGACGTCCTTGTGAGCCTGCGCCCAGGCAAGGATCGTCTCCGGCAATTGCGGCCAAGCCTTGTGAACGCCGGAATCGATAAACACAGCCATCCGCGCCGGAGTGCCGGTGCGCGGCAACGCGTTCGCCAAAGTCTCATTGCCAAGCGCAAACAAACTGCGAGTGAACACAACGTCGTAACTAAAATGCACGGAGAACTGCTGCTTATGAATCATATCGAAACCTTTGTCTGCGCGAAGAATGCCAATCGCTGGCCTTGATATAATGTACACCAATTCGACCGGGTGGGGCAGACATTCCTGTCTGCCGGCAGACAAGAATGTCTGCCCCACCACCACCGCCCGCCGCGATCTACTTCTTCGCGTCGTGCGCCGCTTTCGCTGCTTCCGCGTCGGCTGTGGCATATTTCTCTCGCAATTCCATATCGGCCTTTTGAAATTTAAGCTGGTTGGCGTCCCACCACTTCTTGACTTTTGTCGGCGTTTCCTTGTCAGCGGCCGTCACGTCGCTCTTGGCGACATCGTTGAAGACTTCCAACATATCCTTCAGTTCCTGCTCCTTTTTCTTCTGGTCTTCCTTCTGTTTGTCGGTCGGTCCTCGCCCATTGTAGCCACGCGGCGCCACCGGCCAGCGCATCTTTTCGACCTCGTCGGCCAACGTGGATGCCACGTCGTATTTGAACTCCGACGCGTTCATGGCTTTTCCATAAGCGACGCGCATCTCAATGTCGTTGGGTTTCAGTCCGTCGAAGGCCGCGACGAGCATCTTGGCGACGCCGTTGTCGTGCGCCGGCATCTGCGCGAGCACGGCAAACGCCTCGTGCTTCACCGTCGGATCGGGGTCGCTCACCGCCGTCCGGTAAATCAAATTCCACGAACTGGCCAGAACGGGCTTGGCATCGTGAAAGGCTTTGATCGCCGCAATCCGCGCGGATTTGTCCGGTTTGGAAACCCCCTTCGTATAATCCGCCGCCGCCGCCGCCTCGCCGGTCAAAGGAGGACCGTTTCCGGCCAAAGAATTGACCGCGGAAGCGTGCACCTTAAGCGACAAACAAAGCACCGGGATTGCAACCAGCAATGTATAGCGCATGATTATTCCTCCAACGAGGGTCGAGACGTATTTTCAGTCAAATTTAATGCCAAAATCCGGTGTGGCACCGACTCTCGATGTGCAGTTTTGAAGTCGGCGTGGCGGATCGCCTTGCGGATTTGCGCGCCGCGGGTTCGTGTCACATCCGGCCCCGCCGGCGCCTACACATTCACGGTAAAAAACGAAGCCCTGTTCGCCGCGTTGAAGCAATTCGGATTCGCTAATGCAAACATCCCCGCGCCCGGAAAGACCGTCCGGTTGCCGTCGCAATCATGCTCGGAAGCAACGCCTTTGCATCCAGCGTCACGGTGAAATATATCGCCAAAGCCGGGAAGAGCGGCGCGGCAAAGTAGAGCGAAGCACCGCCAAGCGGCTCGGGCGATTTCGCGAATGGCATTTGTTTTTTAGTCGATATAGTTGAGAAGCATGATGCAGGGCGCTCATGCGTGCGCAAGAAATTCGAGCAGGTTCACACTCATGGACACAAGTTTGCCGGACAGCACGTTTCCAGGCGGCGGCCGCGCATTTGCGACCACGCGCTGGAGCGTTGTGCGCGCGGCGGGCGGTGCCGATGCAAAAGGGTTCCACGAGTCTCCGGCGGCGCGCGAAGCACTGGAACGTCTCTGCCAGATTTATTGGTATCCGTTGTATGCGTATGCGCGGCGGCACGGGCACAGCGGGCCTGACGCGCAAGATCTTACGCAGGGATTTTTTGCCGAATTGATTGCCAAGAACAGATTGGCCGGGGTCGAGCGCGTATCGCGCTTTCGCGCTTATCTGCTCACGGCATTCAAGCATTTTCTTTCGAACGAACACGAACGCATGCACGCTCAAAAGCGCGGCGGCGGCGCGGATGCGCTTTCTTTGAACACGAGCGGCGCTGAATTGAGTTATGTCATGGAACCGTCCTGTGGCGCGACTCCCGAAAAGTTGTTCGAGCGGCGCTGGGCGCTGGCGCTGCTTGAGCAGACCTTGTCCCGTGTGGAAAACGAATATAGTGATGCAGGAAAGCGCGCGCTCTTCGAGGCGCTTAAGCCGGGTCTGACCGGCGCGAACGTGGCGCACGCGGAGATTGCCGCGCAACTGAATGTGACCGACGGCGCCGTGAAAGTGGCTGCGCACCGCTTGCGGCAGCGTTACCGCGAGGTGTTGCGCGCTGAAATTGCGGATACCGTCGCGCATCCTGATGAGATTGAAGATGAATTGCGTCATTTGATGAGCGCGCTTTCAAGTTAATCTTAAAATACTGTGTAAGCTTTTCGAAAATTTCCTTTCATCAAGAGTGAAGACAACTGGCAAATGAAGGGGGTCAGCTATGAGAGAGTTATCCAGGCGCGCGCAAGGTGGAGAGCGTCGCGCTTCAATTCGCGCTCTGCAATGGCCGGTCCTTCTCTTCGCCTTCGCGCACGTCCTCGCCGGCGAACCGGGCGCCATCACTGAGAACGAGAATGAGATTCGAATCGTCACGCCCGAGTTGGAAGCGGCCGTGCGCAAGAAGGGCTACGTGACCGGCATCGCCGCCGGCTCGCTGCTCGACAAGAAGACCGGCTCGCGGGATCTTGGATATGGGCTGGACATCGTCGACTGGATCATGGAGCCCGGCAGCGACGAGGCGTATCGCGACAAACTGCCGGGCGATCTGCCGTACGTGTTCGGCAACGCGTGGCACGGCAAGCGCCCCAAGCGCAGCATCGAAGGGCCGCAAATTTGCACCCAGGCAAAGGAACTCGCGCCGACAGTCGTTCGCGGGCGCGATTTCGTCGCGGTGCAAATGAGCTGGCGTTACACGCTCGCCGCGCCCGGCCACACGCCTGGCTCGACGTGGAGCCAAACCATCGTCTTCCCCGCCGGCAAGCGCTACTTTATCTCCAGCGACCGGATCGCCAGCGTGAACAGCAGCGACGAGATGTTTTTCCGCATCGACATGCCCGGGCACATCAAACATAAGGAGGGCGATGCGTTCAGCGAGATTTACCTCAGCTACGCCGTCAACGCGCCCGGCGACGGCAAGACGCCCATCGGAAAAATCCCATCATCGGAATTCTCGGTGAATTTCGCGCCGGACGAAAAGTACAACTACCGGCGCGACACAAACCCTATCCCAAAGCGTTTTATCCGCGCGTACCACCTGCGCGACTCCAAGACGGGCCAGCCCGGCCCCTGGCTGGCCGGCATGACGCTGAATCCCGCGGACGTATACGAAGCGTGGTGCCACCAGCGCGGCTACGTATGCTTCATCGAAGAGATCGGCGGCCACCCAGTCAAGCCCGGCGGTGCCGGAGCCGGAGGCGAATCGTTTGGTGCGGCGTTCATCGTCGGGTACTTCGATTCGATTGAAGAGATGGAGGCGGTTTACGATACTTACAGCGGCAAATCGATGCTGGAGATGACAGCGGAGGGATGGAAGCTGAAATGATGGCAGCCCGCGCCGCCAAAGGCGTTGTGAGCAAAAACCAGGAGAGACTCATGTCCTACGCGATTCGACTTTACGAAACGGGCGGTCCGGAAAAGATGCGCTGGGAAGAAACGGCATCCCGTTCGCCCGAACCGGGCGAAGTCCTCGTGCGCAATACGGCCGTCGGACTTAATTTCATCGACACCTATCACCGCAGCGGCTTGTATCCCGTGCCCTTGCCCACGACGCTTGGCGTGGAAGGCGCGGGAATCGTCAAGTCGATTGGAAAAAAGGTGACGGAATTCAAAACCGGGGATCGCGTCGCTTTTGCCGGCATTCCCGGTGCGTATGCCGAAGAAATTCTTTGCCCGTCCCAACGGCTTGTGAAGATACCGGCGGGGATCGATGACAAAGTGGCCGCCGCGATCATGCTCAAAGGCATGACGGCGTGGTATCTGATCCGGCGCACGTTCAAGGTCAAGCCTGGCGACACAATTCTCGTTCACGCCGCGGCCGGCGGCGTTGGCCAGATTCTGTGCCAGTGGGCAAAACATCTTGGCGCGACCGTGATCGGCACCGTGGGACGCGATGAAAAAGTCGCGCTGGCGAAAAAAGCCGGCTGCAAACACGTGATCGTCACATCGAAAGAGAAATTCGTCGAGCGCGTGAAGGCCGTCACAAAAGGGGCGGGCGTGCCCGTGGTTTATGACGGCGTGGGCAAGGATACGTTCATGGATTCGCTGGATTGCCTTGCGCGGCGCGGGTTGATGGTGAGTTTCGGAAATGCATCGGGCGCGGTGCCGCCATTTAATCCCGGCATTCTCGCGCCGAAAGGCTCGTTGTTTCTGACGCGCCCCACACTCTATGATTACACGGCGAGCCGAGACGAGTTGCTAATTGCGGCGCGCGAGTTGTTCGCGACGATCAAGAACAATGCGGTGAAGGTCGCGATTAATCAGACTTACCGGTTGAGCGAAGCTGCGCAGGCTCACCGGGATGTGGAGGCGCGAAAGACGACGGGTTCGACGGTGCTTTTGCCGTAGAGCTATCGGACAAAACTTGCGTGCCGAGATTTCGAGCGCGACAGGCCCGGATGCGAGGCGCGGCAAAAAGAGCGTATCGAAAGAAAACACGTTCTTTTCGACGCGACGAAGCAGCCGGACCTGTCCCGCCAAAAGATCGGTGCGTGGGTTTTGTCCGGTAGCTCTTAGCAGCCCGTTGAAAAGGGAGTCCATCATGGCACCCGTTTCCTCCGTCTCGCGGATCGCATTTGATCCGCCAACTTTTCGCACAAACCAATGGAGCCACACATGAAAAACGATCCAAAGACAGTCATCGTCACAGGCGCCTCGCAAGGCATCGGCGCGGGCATCGTCCGAGCGTTTCTAGCGCGCGGATACAACGTGGTCGCAACCTCGCGGAACGCGACAAAATCGAGAGAGCTTTCCGCGTCCGAGCACGTTGCCTTGATCGATGGCGACATCGGTCAATTTGAAACCGCACGGAAGACCGCGGACCTCGCGATCAAGAAGTTCGGCTCGATCGACGCGGTCGCGGCGAACGCGGGTATTTTCTCGGCGAAGCCGTTTACGGAGTATACGGCGGATGATTTCAACGCGCTCGTTTCGACCAACCTCGCGGGCTTCATGTACATCACACAGCTCGCCGTCAAGCAGATGCTGGCGCAGAAGAGCGGCGGCAGCATCGTCAGCATCACCGCGGCGCTCGTCGATAATCCGATCGCCGGCATCCCCGCTGCCGTTCCGATGATGACGAAAGGCGGCCTGAACGCGGCGTTGAGGAGCCTGGCGTTGGAGTACGCGAAGGATCAGATTCGCTTCAACGCCGTGGCTCCCGGAGTCGTCGACACGCCGCTGCACGCCGCGAATCCCCGCGGCTTCCTGAACACGCTCTCACCCATGGGCACCATCTCCACGGTTGAGGAGATCGCCAGCGCTGTCGTCTATCTGACCGAAGCGCGCCAGATCACAGGAGAGGTGTTGCACGTGGACGGCGGTGCGCACAACGGAAAATGGTAAAAATCGGCGACGCGCGCGATGCGCTCTAAACGGTGAGCCCAAGCGCGTTCGCGGCGGCGCGGGCTCATCTCGCCATGCAAAAATCGTTATAATTTTCAATTATTTTGCAGCAAGAAACGGCAAAATACCGTCCGGTTTCTTTGGCGTCTTTCATTTATAACAAACTATAGGCCACTTGGACTAATTTCTATTGCCGATGGCACCTATTTGTGGCCAAACTATGTTTTGCCTCGATGAATCAAATCGTGCTTCATGGGGCGCTTTATCATAAAAAAAGCCGTGTGTACTTGGGATAATGCAAAAGATTACAAACAATTAAAAGATTAAAGGATTAATGTTGACAAATACATCTTGGCCGCAATAATCTCTCCCACTCCGATTCGTTGTTTGAATAAAAATAGTGCACATCGTGCCGTCTTTTTAGGCGGCCTTGAGAAAAAACTGTAAAATAATTTGAAAAATTGGATGCTGAATGAGCGCAAAGAAACACCAACGCTTTACGGAAACGATAAAATCGAAAGGAACGATGATAAGTTGATAATGGCATAGGTAGTTTTGGTCATGCAATCTGGATCAAATATCGAGTGCCTATTCAACGCCTAGTTGCATGAAACACGCCTCGTTGTGACATGTCGCAAATGCTGTGGGTATCGAAAACGAGTAATTTTTTGGGGGATGGCCCTGTGTTGGGAACAACCGCAAGCCTGCACTGCTCTAAATGCGATGCATTATTATATTTTTGTTCAGCACTCATCGTTGCGATTACACTGTTGGTCAATCTGCCGGCCTCGGCGGCGACGACTGCGACGGCAATCTCCATCACGTCAGACAAGAACGCTCCGGATAATACCCCTGTATATGGCGAGACCCTCCGCTTGACCGCAACCGTTGTGACAGACAATGGTGGCAACGCCAGTGGAAGCGTCGTCTTTTTCGAAAGTGGAGCAACGGAAGGAACGGTCAATTTCATCGGCAAGGCCACGCTGGGCAAAAATGTCGCCGTCTTGATTTACGATCGTCTCAAAGCCGGAACAAACAAGATTCTTGCATCCTACCCCGGTGACGACAAGTTCGCTTCGAGCAGCATGCTCGGCGCTCCTTATATCCAAAAGGTGGGCAAAGCAGACGCGACTGTTTCAGCCCCGATTTCGTCGGCGAACTCCTCCGCGTACGGCAGTGCCGTCACCTTTTCCGTGCACATTTCCGCTGTGGCGCCGGGAACGGCCAAACCCGCGGGCAAGATTACATTTAAGGCGGGTACTACGATACTGGGGACCGGCGCCATTTCGGAAGCCACCGGAGAAGCTTCCTTTACTTCTACGGGCACACAGCTCGCAACCGGCACCCATCGCATCACCGCCGTCTATGACGGTAATTCCAATTTCAATCCAAGCTCTGAATCTACCGCATTTTCACAGACTGTAACCGCAGGCCCAAATTCGCTCACGGAGAGCACGACAAAAACAAAATGAAGTTGAATTCGCCCATAGAATCGGCGAACGCTGAAATTGAATCGAATTCCATATAGTGAATGCCAGTTTAGTGTAGTTCGACGAGTCCGAAAAGTTTGAAGCGTTCTCAAATCTCTCTCAGAGCATTTGAGCGCGCTGTGCTGTGTACTGAGTAAAAATAATTGGGAGTACTGCCATGTTTGCTGACAAGATGATATCGGCGATTTCAACGGCCAAGCGCAGGAATTTTGTTTCCTTTTTGCGCGCTGGCACAGTCCTCGCGGCACTGTTGATGCTCACCGCATCGACCACGCACGCGGCAACGCCGACTACGGTCACAGTCTCGGCAACTCCTGAGCCCAGTATTTACGGCCAGTCGGTCACATACACGGCGACCGTTATAACAGGCGGTGGGCACGCCACAGGCACATTGCATATTTTTGACGGCGGAGCCGACAATACCGGCAACACGCTCAATGCGTTGACCTCGGGAACACCGGATGCAACCAACAGCACTTCCATCACGCTGGATATCCTCGGCGCTGGGCCGCATTATCTCTTCGCCTCGTTCGATGGAGATGCAAATTTCAGCGCAAGCAGCACCATCGGCGAGACCAATTTGCATACGATTAACAAAGCGACTCCCACGGTCTCGACTCCGACGTCCTCGGTGAACCCTACAATATACGGTGGTGCAAATCCCGTGACTACCTTTAGCGCGCACGTCGCCCCGCAGTTCGACGGCAAGCCCACGGGGTCGGTCACATTCAATGACGGCGCCACGACGCTCGGCACAGCGCCGGTCGTCACCGCCTCCGGCATCGTTACATTCAGTCCGACCAGCAACACGCAATTGATCGTCGGAATGCATAACATCACCGCGATTTACACGCCCGGAGACGCCAACTTCAATCCCAGCGTGAACTCGGGGGCTGTGGTGCAGACGGTCAATGAGTCCACGACGACAACCATCGTCAGCAGCAGCGACCCGACGTCGGTCTTCGGCGAGCCTATCACCATTACCGCCAGAGTTTCAAATGCCGGTGATCTAGGCTCGACTTTGCCCACGGGAACTGTGACGTTCTATGACTTCTATGACTATGTGGCGATGACGGGAACGCAAATTGGCCAAACCAGCACGCCAATTAACCCATTAGCTGCGTCCAACGATTTTGCGATTACAATTCCAGGCACATCAAGTTTATCAGTCGGGATGCACCAAATCACTGCGGTGTACAGCCCAAATCCCTTTAACCTGACAAGCACCTCAACGCCAGCATTTAACCAATCCGTTTCCCAAGCGAATACAACGACGGTTGTCACCAATACTTCCGGCCCCAACAATCCCTCACGCTTCGGCGAACCCGTCACTTTCACCGCCACTGTTACCGCGAATGCGCCGAGCACGACGACGCCGGGCGCGTTGGGGACGGGGACGGTGATTTTTAAAATCGATGGGTCACCCATTCCAGGCGGGGCAATTGCGTTGAATGCGCTAGGCACGGCATCCTTTAGCACCACCACATTGTCGATCTCGGCCGGACACGCAATCACGGCTTTTTACAGCGGAGATACCAACTACATTCTCAGCGACAATACCGCAGCAGCCTACTCGCAGGCCGTCATCGCAGCCGACACGACGTCGGCGGTCACTTCCAATGTCGTCAACGCGCGATTCGGTCAGACCATCGCCTTTACTGCGACAATTTCAGTGACGGCCCCCGGCCAAGCGGGTCAAGGATCTCCTGCTGTCTACCCGACGGGCACAGTGCAGTTTTTTGATGGTGCAACGCCTATTGGAAGTCCCGCAACCGTCGGCACCGCGGCGGGCGTGACTTCCGCCGCACTCCTGTATAGTGCCTTGAGCGTCGCTGACCACTCGATGATTCATGCCGTCTACACCAGCGGGGATGCAAACTTTAATGGCAACACGTCCCCCAATTTTGATCAAAATGTTGTCGCGTCCGACACGGCCACCTCGGTGAACAGTAATCCGAATTCCTTCACTGCAGGTGAAAATGTCACCTTTACCGCATCTGTGGTCCCACTATCTCCCGGCGGAGGTATCGTCAATAGCGGCACAGTGCAATTCTTTCTCGACGGCAGCGCGACGCCTTTCGATACGGAACCAGTGGCGAGCGGCTCCGCGACAAGCAGCACTATTCAACTAGGCACTGGAACACACACCATTACGGCTGTGTTTAGCGGCTACACCAATTACAACGGCAGCAGCAGCGCCACAAATCCCAATGCCCCACCGTACACACCCACAGTCGGGACAACCACTACGTCCACTGCCGTCACCAGCAACGATCAGTATGCGCTTCTCGGCGACAGCGTGACTTTCACCGCGACTGTCACACCCGGCGCGGTGGGCGTCGCGTTGACGGGCACTGTGTCGTTCTTCGATGAAAGTCCCGGTGGCGGACCCCTGGTCGGCACACCGACGGCGTTCAATGGTACGACTGCGACGTTCACAACAACGGCTCTTGCCGTGGGCAAACATAGAATCCAAGCGACTTACTCCGGCGACGCCAACTACAGCGGCAGCGACAACAGCGGAAGTCTTTTCCCGCAATACGTCCATTCCAATACCTACGTCGCCACGACTTTCATTGGCGCGCCGGGCACGGAGGTCTTTTTCCCAGGCTATGTCGTCATCAACTCGCCCACGGACCCGGCGAATGATGCAAACGTGCACGTCATCGGACACGACGCGTTCACATCCATCAATTCCGCGATCGCAAATACACTCGCGGCATCGTTACCGACCATTTACTCGGTCAACGTCGCGGCAGGCACGTATACCGAAAACGTCGTCATTTCCCAGACGTTGAATTTGGTGGGACCCAAGGCAGGAGTGGCCGGAAATGGCGGCGGCCGCGGTGCCGGGGAAGCCATCATCGAGCCTGCCACGACTCAGAAAACAACGGGCGAAGGCGGCATTAGCGTTGTTGTGATCAGTGCCAGCAATGTGACGGTTGACGGCTTCACGATCGACGGAAACAACCCGGGGATTACCAGTGGTCTCGGCGCAATGGGCAACACATTGACCTTCGACGGTACCGACGTGGACGCCCAAGCGGGCATCCGATCTTACGGCGTGATCGATACCCTCACGGTCCAAAACAATATCGTCCAGCATATCGGATATATCGGCGTTGATTTCGGGACTTACGACAGCACTGGCACGATGAACGATGCATTGCTGGGAGGTTCGCTGCATCCCAACAATGTGATCACGGCCAACTTGATCCAGAACATCGGCGCCATTGACGACGAAGGCGCGGGCGTCCGAATTCGAAACAACTTCTACTCCGCGATCACCCATAACATCATTACGCAAGTGCGCATGGGCGTGGAGACCGGCAATTTCGGCTTGAATAATACAGGCGCGGCGGCAAGCATCGACAGCAACACAATCACCACGCGGCGCCGTGGCATCTTCTATAATTTGCATCACCCCGGCTCCTCGACGATCGTCGTGAGCAACAACACCATCAATGGCGCCGCCGACCCCTTCAATTCGACGCTCTGGACCGGCGTTTACATCATCAGCCAGGAGGCGGGCGTCACAACCACGTTCACGAACAACAACATCGATGGCACCAACGCCACCGACGCTCCGAAAGCCGGTTATACGGCGCTCAGCACCGACGTCGGCACGACGACGATCAACGGCGGCACGGTATCCAATGTGGGTTATGGAGCATGGGCAACCAACGGCGATCCCAACGGCTTCGGCGCCGCCGCCACGAACCCGATGAGCGTGACCGTCAATGGCGTGACTATCACGGCGGGCACGTATGGCGTGTTCGTCGATGACGAGGCCCCGCACACCGCGACCGTGGCCGCGAACGTAACCGCCCCCGCCTTGAATACCTCGGGAATTACCGCCGGTGCAACGGGTACGGGCGTTTATGTCAACGGGACTAAGGCCAGTGCCTCGATTACAAACAATACGGGTTCCATCTTCGGGAACTTGATCGGCGTCGACGTGAATGCCGGCTCCGCGACGATCACCGGCAATCACATCTACAACAACGGCACCGGCATCCGGCTCACCAATGGCGGAACCGCGACCGCGATCGGCAACAACAATTTTGAAGGCGCGCTGAACCCTGAGAACGGCACCGATTTGCGCCTCGACGCCAACGCCGGCCTGATTGCCGGCGGAACGCTCGCCGGAAACACCTTCGCTGCCACCACATTTTACATTGACCAGCAAGGCACGCAGAACCTCGATGCCACGGCCAGCACCTTCAAC
>Ga0206827_1157_pt2 | contig 12075 bp, 6 predicted proteins | sample Alteio_BWOrgCont_77_FD_152852 | JGI IMG/M metagenome (GOLD analysis project Ga0206827, IMG submission 152852) | Enriched cells from forest soil in Barre Woods Harvard Forest LTER site, Petersham, Massachusetts, United States -... | ecosystem: Environmental > Terrestrial > Soil > Temperate forest > O...
ATATTCGCTTATAGTAGCAGGCAGCACAAAATACCCATCCGCCAGCCCCTGCATAAGCGCAGACGCGCCGAGCCGGTTGGCGCCGTGGTCGCTGAAATTAGCCTCGCCGATAACAAATAGCCCCGGTAAATTGCTTTGCAGGTTATAGTCCACCCACAGGCCGCCCATAGTATAATGCACCGCCGGGTATATGCGCATTGGTGTTTTATATGGGTCGCTGTCAGTTATATGCGCGTACATATCAAAGAGGTTGCCATATTTTTCGCTTATGGCTTCTTTGCCGAGCCTTTTTATCGCATCTGAAAAGTCAAGATAGGCTGATTGCCCGGTAGGGCCTGCGCCCCTGCCCGCATCGCATACTTCTTTTATATTTCTTGCCGCAATATCGCGCGGCACCAGGTTGCCAAAGGCGGGGTATCATTACGGAGGCTTTCGCTCATCAGCGTTAGTTTGCTTTGATAATGCCCGGAAGCTGGGATACAGGTAGGGTGTATCTGTGTAAAACATGGGTTGGCGAAGTATGCCCCCCGTTTATGCGCCCGCCAAATAGCGGTTGCATTGCTATGTTTTGCATTTGTGGATAGGTAATACGCATTACCATATCCCCCTGTAGCGAGTACCACGGCATGTGCGCCATAGGTTTTAATTTCTCCGGTATTCAGGTTGCGTGTAACTATACCCTGCGCTTTGCCATCGGCTACCACAAGGTCGAGCATTTCGCTAAAGGGATAATATTTTACTTTTTTAAGGCCAATCTGGCGATTTAACGCACTAACTGCGCCATAAAGCAATTGCTGGCCTGTTTGGCCCCGTGCATAAAAAGTACGCGATACCTGGGCGCCGCCAAAAGAGCGGTTATCCAGCAATCCGCCGTATTCACGGGCGAAAGGTACACCCTGGGCTACTGCCTGGTCAATTATATTTACGCTCACTTCGGCAAGCCGGTACACATTGCCTTCACGGGAACGGAAATCGCCCCCTTTTATAGTATCATAAAAGAGACGGTAAATGCTGTCTCCATCATTCTGATAATTTTTTGCTGCATTTATGCCCCCCTGTGCGGCTACGCTATGTGCCCGGCGGGCGCTGTCGTGAAAGCAAAAAACGTGGACATTATACCCAAGTTCTGACAGCGAAGCGGCGGCAGATGCACCAGCTAAACCAGTACCCACAACTATTACGTCCAGCTTGCGCTTATTGGCAGGGTTTACCAGTTTTACATTGAATTTATGCGTTTTCCATTTATCTTCGAGTTTCCCCTGCGGGACTTTGGAGTTAAGTTCGCTATTTGATGTTTGTTGTTCGTTTGCCATTGCTTTTATTTTTCTTCAAACCTTATAAGGTTTAATTATTTCGCACTTATCCTTTTATTTTCTTTTGCAGGGGGCAGAAAATTTTCCGAAGTTATTACTTTTTTCCCTGTTTTTTGTTCCAGTTCCAGCCTTGCATTTTTGGCTATCCTGCCGCCTTTTACGCCTGCGTTTGCATTTTGTTTTATACCTTTCGCCTCTTCAGTTTCAGCAATCTGCCGGGTAGAAAGTTCGGCAAGCGCGGTAAATATTAGTTCAGCTTCGGTCATGTGGTCCCGCAGGTTCTGGGTTTTTAAGCCTTTTAAAGTTTTATGTGTCTTTACCGTAATGCCTGTCCATTCCTGGTGAATGATATTGGTAAGAAAAGCAAATTCATCAGATTTTTCTACACCGTTTTCTTTCCAATAGTCAGTGAGCTTATTCCGGGTTTCTTGCCCGGTCATTCGTTGCTGAATCCATTTTTCGCTCCTACCTGCCTTTTGCCAGTTTTCCCTTGCCCTTTCCAAACTTAGTTCAGGGTTGCCCATTTCCTGCATCCTTTCGTAGCCTACTTTTGCAAGCCATTGTTTAAAAGGCTCGGCTTTTGGCGAGGGAATGGATTGGATAAGGCGGAGTAGCTGTTCGGCATCAGCTATATCCGTCATTCGCATTTTGCCATCGGCAGCCTCCATTTTCAAAGTGTGACAGTTTGTCACGGTTTCATTTCCTTCTTTTTTTAACCGTTCTTTTAGCTTACGCCAATAAGCTCCAGCATCAACGCTATCAGTTAGTATTGCAACAATATCAATAATGGAAAAATACCATTTCTCTTCCTTCTCATTCCAGGAAGAGCGTACTTTCTTATTTTCAAATAATTTGATATTGCCCATCGGTTCTTTTTGCAGTGGTTACAATTTGTAACCCACTCGTTTTCGTTCCATTCTCAACTGTCCCAAATTATGGGATAGTTTATTTTTATCTTTTATAATAATCATTCTATGCATCCATTCCCAATAAAAAATAAAGCGGCATAGAAGCAAACCCTAAACATATTATAGTAGAAAGTATATAACCTGTCCATTGTATCAAAGGGTAATATTTCGGGTGGCGTATGCCAATGGTCTGGAATGCGCTGGAAAAGCCATGATACATGTGAAGCATTAGAAGCAATACTGCCACTACATAGAATATAGAAGTGTACGGGTTAGACATAACATCTTTGGCATGAATATATAAATCGGGTACACTTCCTATAATTCTGTAGGGTATCCAGAAATCGGTAAGGTGAATAACTATGAATATAGCAATGATGGTTCCTGTAAGGATCATATTCCTTGCAATCCAGGTTTTCTGCCCGTCTTTGCGGCTGGTGGCATATCTCACCGGGCGTGAATTCCTGTTTTTCAGCCAAAGCACTGTTCCATCTACAATATGAAGGATAATACACGCAAAAAGTATGATCTCTATGATCCTGATAATAGGGTTGTGTGTCATAAAATGGCTGAATTCATTAAAGGAAGCGCCATTGTCTCCCGCATACAGCAGAAAATTGCCTGATACGTGTACAATAAGAAATGTTACAAGGAACAGGCCGGTTAGCGACATAAGTATTTTCCGGCCGATGGAGTAGGTGAAACTTTTAAAGAACCAATTCATTTTTAAGTTATTGAGTTGTTTGGCTATTAAGTTATTAAGACCTGAAATTAAGAGAGAGTGGCTTTCGCAACCCCTTAATAACTCATTAACCTAATATACCTAATAACTTTTCCATGCAAAATTAGTCAGATTTTTTGATAATGAAAATGATAAAGGCCAATTTAGAATCTTTGTTATTAACGGGTCCAATTAGGTTAATAAAAGAAAAATACGGACTGCCAGACAATTATCCCATTTTCTTGTACACTTCCGGGTTACGTTTTTCCATAAACCTTTCAGGATTTGCCATTGGGGTAAAGCCATATTTAGCATATAAACCTTGGGCGTCCCTGGTACCCAGCATCCAGCGGCGGAGGCCCTGCAGGTCGGGATGGCTGATAATAGTCTTCATCAATATTTTTGATAGGCCTTTCCTGCGAAATTCATTAATAATAAAAACGTCTGCGAGATAAGCGAATGAAGCGAAATCGGTAATTACCCTTGCGAATCCAATTTGTCTGCTCTGATGGTAAACTCCGAAGCAGAGTGAATTCTCTATAGATTTTCTTACGATTGCCAAAGGTATATTTTGAGACCAGTAAGATTCTTTTGTTAGAAAATGATGAATGGTGTCAATCTCCAATTTGCTTTTATCTGTAGAGACTAAAAACTCTCCATAAGTCTTTTCAAAGTTTGCCATAAGCTATTTTTATTTTAGTAAGACGAAATCTAAAAGTGAAAAGACAATATGTTTTATCAAAATATCCACTAATGTGCCAGCGCCTGTTGCCAAAAGGCTATCATCTTTTTAGGCGCCTCTAACCTAAAGAGCATAAATTTAATTACTTTTCGGCTTTTCTAAAACAAGGCCGCCAAAACATTTGACATATCTTCAGGCTTTTTGTTGAAATCCCTCCAAACCTTTCACTGAAAAAACAGGCCGGAAAAACTTCTTAAAATCATAACGCTTATATTATATAATAGTCAGGAATAGATTTTCGGCTATCTCCGATGCTTCCATTTCGGCTGTAAAAAGGTGAAATCATTACATCTGCCTTAATTTCCAAGGTATCACAAATAAATCCGGGGGTTTTGGTGTAAATCTTTGTCAAAATAAAATTTACGGAAAAATATGACACAAAAATTACACTTAATGAGATGGAAGAACAGCGGAATATTGACCTTGTTGTTTCTTCTAATGCATGGACTTCTTTTTGCATTACCCCAGGCGCAATATAGGACACAAACAAATGGGGACTGGAATACTGCCTCTAACTGGCAAACTTCTTCGAATGGCACTACCTGGGCCACTGCTTCGGCAGCGCCCACCTCGGCTAATGCATCCAGTATTACAGTAAGTAATACAATGACCATAGCTGCAAACACTACCTCTACCACGGGTACAATTACCATTAATTCAGGAGCTTCAGTTACTATAAACAGCGGCGGTACTCTAACCCTAGGTGGCAGTGTAACTGACAATGGTTCAATAACGGTGGCAACCGGCGGCACGCTTAATTGCACTGCCTACGTTATAAGTACCAGTAGCTCTACCGGTGGTAATTTTACTTTAAGTACAGGCGGCACGTTGTATATTGGTAATGCCAATGGTATAGCCTCAACCGGATCTACCGGCAATATCCAGGTAAAGGGGACAAGAAGTTTTAGCGCAGGGGCCAATTATGTTTACAATGGCACAGTGCAACAAAGTACAGGTACAGGTTTGCCTACAGGAACCATTTCCGGGAATATTACAATTCAAAATAACAACTCCCTTGGCGTTACACTTACGAATAACGTGATAATAAGCAGTACCAGTACCTTTAGTGTAGGCAGCGGATATACTGTGAACTGCGGCACAAATACTATCAGCGGAGCAGGTGCATTTACCCTTGCATCAGGAGGCACTATCATTATAGGCTCCACTGCCGGTATTACTTCTTCCGGCGCTACGGGTAATATCCAAGTAACGGGAACAAGAAGTTTTAATACCGCTGCAAACTATAATTATACAAGCAGCGTTGCCGGGCAGGTTACGGGAAACGGGCTTCCTTCAACTTTAACTGGAAACGTTATTATTAATAATACTTATGTCGCAGGAAATGGCGTTACCCTTTCAAGTGGTTTCGCGATAAACACTCCGGGTGTAGTAACAGTAAACGGTATTCTGAGTTGTGGTACTTATATAATAAGCGGTACAGGCACATTTACACTATCAGCAGGGGGTACGCTCCAGACTTCTAATACGGCAGGTATTACTTCTCCTGGCAATGCTACCGGCGCCATTCAAACTACTACTCGTAACTATAACGCTTCGGCTAATTACGGATATACCGGCTCAGTGCAGCAGGTTACTGGCAACGGTATGCCTACTACGGTTAATAACCTTACTATTAATAATTCAAATACTGCTTCTTCCCCTTCCTATGCGGTACAGCTTACAAGCAACGTTACCATCAATGGTACGCTTGCCTTAACGAATGGTTTATTTTGCTTAAACGGCAATACAGTTACTATCGGATCAAACGCAACTATTTCAAGGACCACCGGCTCAATAGAGAAAACTTGCGGAGGTTCTGCCGGTACTATTACATTCAGCGGCATGGTGAACCTTACTTATTTAGGCACCAGTGCAACCAGCATTACTGTTGGGCCGGAAATGCCATCTTCATCTTCAGCATTAGGTATATTAACCGTAAATGCCAATGGCGGTATCACGCTTTCATCAAGCATCACAGTGAATACGCAGCTCATCATGACTGAAGGCATTATAACTCCGGGCAGCTATACCCTTACTTATGCTTCAGGAGCAACGTTGATGTATAATGGTGCGGCAGCTCAAACCGTTACGAACGTAGAATGGCCTTTAACTTTTAATAAAAACATTACTATATATAATACATTAACAACAGGTTCTACTCCTGGGGTGGTTTTGAATACCACTAAAACAAACTATACTGGAAATCTGACTATCGTATCAGGTGGCGTATTTAATGTGGCTACTTATGCAGTGGAAGGTTCAGGTACATTTACCCAGAATGCAGGTGGTACATTTGTTACTGCATGGACTACCGGCGTAGTGAATACGGCAGGTGTTCAACTTACCGGGGGCATAACATATAGCACAGGCGGCAATTTTGAATTTGACGGCACTTCTGCCCAGGTAACAGGTACTGCCATGCCAAAAGTTGTTAATAGTATTACTATTTACAACAGTGCAGGCGTAAGCCTTAGCCAAAGCACTGAAAATACAGGTGCTTACTCTTCAAATCCTTATTATTCATTGATTCTCACCAGTGGGGCTTTCAGTATCGGGGCAGATACATTATCAATTGACGCTGTTATAGCGAGCCCTGCCATTAGTGTTGGTACAGGTACTTTAACGGGTGGCAGTACTTCCTCCATATACTTTGATGGTTCCAATAGTTATCCTACCGTACTACCTGCTGTTAGCGGCGGCCTTTCCGTACTTGCTGTAAACCGCACAAATGGAAATATTACCCTTGGGGCAAATATTACGATTAATGATACGCTGGATATGTGGGCGGGTACGCTTAACATTGCCAACGGAACAATGACTACAATGACTTTGGGCGGAACAATAAACGAAATTTCCGGCTCTTTGTATGGTGGCACTTTTTCAAATATCACTGTTACTGATAATGCAAATATTGTATATTTTCCAAATATTCAAACTGGCCTGAACAACCTGACGATAAACCGGCCAAGCAGCGGCGCGGCCCTTGCAGCCGGTCTTACTATTTCAGGGACTCTTACACTATCTAATGGTATATTTTATCTACAAGCTAATACGCTCACAATGAATGGAGCTATATCCAGCGGCAGCGGCAGTATGCAGGGAGGAATTGGTTCTGCAATGGTTGTAGGTGGTACAGGTTCCCAGCTTTCCTTGCCTGCCATCACCAATGGCATTGATAATTTGACATTAAGCCGTTCAAACGGACTTGTCCTGAGCGGGAACAATGATATATCAGGTTTACTGACACTTACCAGTGGCATTTTTTCGATAGGTGCATACACGCTTGAAATGGATAGTTTCGTGACCATAGGATCAGGCAGCAGCATACATGGTGGAAGTACCTCTAACGTTACAATTGGCGGATCCAGTTCTCCATTTTACATGCCCGCTATTGTAAACGGCATTAATAACTTTACAATCATAGACGCCTATCATGTGTCGCTTACATCTAACCTGGTTGTAAATAGTTCGATAACATTGATAGTAGGCGGGATATTCTTGAACCAGTATAATCTGACCTTACAGACAGCGAACGCTATTTATGGAGGTGGTACCTCCGGTTACTGGATTATGAGCAATCAGACTCCAGGCAACAATGGCAGCCTGGTGCAGTATGCCGGTGGCACCCCTGTTTACTATCCTGTGGGTACATATAGTTCATTTACACCGGTAACTGTAAACAATACCGGTACAGCCGATTCATTCTATGTGAATGTACTGGACGGCGTGTATGACAACGGTACAAGCGGCTCGACTATTCCCAGCATAAACTTTGATGTGAACAAAACATGGGTTGTTTCTGAAAAGCACCGCGGATATGGCAACGCTACCCTTACAGTACAATGGAATATTGCTACTGATGAAAATATTGATTTTGTGGAAGCCGGTTCTGGCATAAGCTCCTATTACAATGGTGGTTGGGATGTTTCCTCAGAATCAAATTTTAATAATACATCTAATCCGGGTATAGTAACAGTAAGCCGTAGCGGTATCGATTCATTCCATGCATTTGGCATAGGTAAAACATTAACCCCGCTCCCGGTTTCACTTCTTTATTTTAATGGCGTACTTGTCAACAAAGAAGCTAACCTGGCCTGGTCTACTGCCACTGAAATAAATAATGACCATTTCACTTTAGAAAGGAGCGCGGATGGAAAGAATTTCACCCCGTTGGCATCGATAAAAGGCGCAGGCAATAGCGTAACCGTACAGAACTACGAATATACTGACCAGGAGCCGTTAAGCGGGGTTTCTTACTACCGCCTGGCGCAAACCGACATTGACGGAACTGAAACGTATGTCCGCAACATTGTTGAAATAAATAATGATGGTACAGAAAACGGCATTAAAGAGCTTAGCGTGCAGCCAAATCCATTCAAAAGCACGATAAGCGTCAACTTCAATTCTATGGAAGGCGGCATAGCTCAGATAGCTGTTTCTGACCTCTCTGGCAAAGTAGCGTATTCCGAATCAGTACCTTATCAGCAGGGAAGCAATCTCCTGCCGCTGAACCTTGATAACCTGAATGACGGCGTTTATATTCTGAAAATGCAGATGGACAATACGTTGAATACATTAAAAATAGTAAAATATAGTAAATAAGGAAAGGCAAACGAACCCCGTCTCACTTATTATTTGGGCCCCCGGGACAGCTTTTAAAAGCAGTTCCGGGGGTTTGTGTTTTATAAAAACAGCCCCTCATTTTTTTTCTAAACAAAGCCCTTGCATATCTGTTTTATAGTATAGTAAGACAGGAAGTAATAAAACATATATGAGAAGATTTTTGGTTCTGATAGGTTTAGTGGAAATACTCTGTACATCATGTACCCACAGGGGCATTTATGGCGGGTGTAAGCACCCTGATAGGGTACATGGTACCATAAATGAGGCCAATAAAACCGGTCATCTGTAAACTAAATGTTTTGGCCCCAAAACCCTAAAAACGCCCTTTCGGGCAAACTGGCCTCTAAGCTGAGGAATCAAAAACATAACACACTGTTTACAAGTAATTTGCCATTTTCACCCCCTCTAAAATAAATAGAATTTAGATCAAGAAATTAAGCGACTTATCTTTAAGGTATTAAACCGGAAGGCAATAATTATTAGAGGCCAGTTTGTTGGGGGCGGACTTTCAAAGTTTTTAAAACTTTGAAAATCTTGTATGAGGAATCAATAAATGAAACAACGAAATCTTTCTTTCGTCTTCGTCCGCCTTAGCCTTGCGCGAAGCAGGACAATTTTAATATACAAACCTTCTTGAAACAACCAAATTTTCAATGAAATTTTAGCCCTATTTAGCAGTAATATTATTCGTTGTTTCCATTTCATACATACATATAATGCAGGTGCATACAATTCTCAATGTAAACACGCATCTATAAACGAAATGAATGTTACAACATTTAATATTATGTTAAACTACTAATATTCAATTAAATAAATTTTTTTTTTAAAAATTGTGAAAATAATAACGCTGAAATTTGGTTATTTCAAAAAGAAATTTTTTACATTTGCAGCCTCGAGTTTATACACAAATTAAACCCAAATAGATATGAAACTAAAAAAAGCTCAAATCCTACTTCTTTTCGCATTGTTCTTTGTTACAGCCAACCTTTATGGGCAAGTTTATCCCACGGGTACAATAACCTCCGGAGCTATTCCTTATTTTACAACAACAGTTCCTCCTATTGATGTTACCAGTTCTACGTTGCTGTTTAGCACCACCACAGGTTTTTCTTTTGGGTCTGCTGCCGCATTCGGTTCAACAGCTACTTTTAACGGCAATACAACTTTTTCTTCGGGGCATACTGAAACTTTTAATGGCGCTGCTACTTTCAGTGATGGTATAACCCTTAGTTCAGGCAATTTGGGTATAAGTTCTGGAAACCTAAGTGTTGGTGGTACATCTACATTTGCCGGAACAGCTACGTTTAATGGCAACTCGACCTTTTCTTCCGGACATACTGAGACTTTCAATGGAGCAGCTACTTTTAGTAATAGTGTTACCCTCAGTGGTGGAAATTTGTCATTAAGTACTGGTAACCTGAGCATTGGCGGAGCCTCCACAGTTACAGGGACCTCCACTTTTAATGGCCCATCAGTATTTGGGGGAGGTGGTGCTACTTTTAACGGAAATGCAACTTTTTCTTCGGGGCAGACAGCTAATTTTAACGGGAACTCAAATTTCAACGCAACTGGTATAACAAGTTTTAATGGCTCCGCTATATTCAATGACGGAATAAATCTTGCCACTGGTAACCTTACAATGAGTACGGGTAACCTGAGCGTTGGCGGCACCTCAACAGTTACAGGGACAGCTACTTTTAACGGGGCTTCGGTTTTTGGTAGCGGGGCAACTTTTAACGGAGCGGCTTCATTTAATGATGGAATAACCCTCGGTACCGGCGATATGGATATTACCACAGGCAATTTTAGCGTTGGCGGCACATCTACTGTAACGGGTGCAGCTACTTTTAATGGCGCCGCTACCTTTAATGATGGAATTACGCTCGGTTTTGGTACAGGTGGTTTGAATGTAGGTTACAATGACTTAACTGTTGGCGCTACATCCTTCTTTAACGATGCTTATTTTTCTTCGGGTGTTAATTTCAACAGTACTGCTTATTTTTCCAGTAATGTTGCGATTGGCTCTTCATGGGGAGGATCTTTAACTGCCGCTCTTAACGTTGATGGAGCTATTTATTTAACAGACCATCCTTATGGCACATTATATAGCGGCACTGATGCTATTTATAATCAGGATGGCGCTTTGTATTGGAATGGTATAGATATTTCAGATAATATAATGCCTCTGGGAGGAACGACCGGACAAACATTATATTATAATGGCAGCAACTGGCAAGCGTCTTCTGCGCTTACTAACGATGGAACCAATATTTCCATGACTGGTAACTTAAGTGTAGGAGGTATTTCTTCATTCACAAGCGTGGGAATTGGGACAAGTTCCCCTAATGATGTTCTTGATATAAATGGCGCTACATATTTGGAACCATTATCAAGCTATACCATTTCTACCCCGGTTTCTAACAGGCTATTCAATCTTAGCGGCAAGTTGTATTGGAACGGAGATGATATTACTGATAATTTAGTGCCTCCCTTTATCAGTGGAAGCCCTGGAGGAGGGATTCTTTTTTTTGATTTTGGCAGAGCAGCATGGTCTGATCCTGCAAATTTGTATTTTGATGGCACAAATCTTGGAATTGGTACAAGTTCCCCAAGTGATATCCTTGATGTAAATGGGGCTACCTATTTAGAGCCAATAAGCGCACCGGGCACTCCTACTAACAGACTCTACAATATCAGCAGCAGTTTATACTGGAATGGTAATGATATTTCAGATAATGTATTACCTGCTGGTAGTACCGGCCAAACTTTGTATTATAATGGTAGCAACTGGCAAGCGTCTTCTGCGCTTATTAACGATGGAACCGATATTTCCGCGACTGGTAACTTAAATGTTAGCGGCACCTCTTCTTTTACCGGGGCTGCTACTTTTACTGCTACCCCTTCCATGTCGTCGGGCGGAATAAATATGGGTGGAACTAATTTGACTAATAGCAGTGGCAGCCTTTATTGGGGCAGTACTAATCTTACAGCCTCCGCCTCACTTCTTACCCAGCTTTCAACCTATAATTTCTTAGCGGCAGGCTCCCCACCCGCTGATCCATGGGAATGTGAGGGAGGTGGGCCAGGAACTGACCCCTGCGCCAGCACCAGCACCTATAGCCCTGCCATGCCTATTTATAATCTATCTGGTATATTAAACCCGGGTACAGGCACGTCTAGTTTGTTTTTAGGGGGAAATTTTCAAAGTAGTCCTGTTGCATGGAACGCATACACAAATAGCAGCGGCCAAAGTAGTTTTGCTACAAGGATAGGCCTTTATGATGGTTGCTATCCAGCAGTTTTTTGTACACCTTCTGCCGCTCAAATAAATTATAACCTTAACACAATTGCTTGCGGTGCTACAGGAATGCTGTTCCAGTTTTCTACCAATAGTCCTGGTTCTTGCCCCGGTGCAAACATTTCCTGGCTCACAGCCCTTACTTTATACCAAAACGGCAATGCTGACTTTGGGACTACGACCAATTCTTCTAATTTAAATGTGTATGGCGAGTTCTTTATTACTGACCCAACCGGCACAATGCAGTTCCGGGTAAATAATACCGGCGATGTATATGGCCGCAGCCTCCAGCTCGACTTGAATACCATAACCCCCGATTATGTTTTTGCGAAAGGCTATAAGCTGATGCCGCTGGATACCCTGCAGGCATACGTGGAAACAAATAGCCACCTGCCGGAAGTGCCTTCTGCCGCAGAGTTGGAAAGTAAAGGAAAAGTGGATGTGGGCGATATGCAGATGACCCTTCT
>Ga0206827_1180_pt2 | contig 12065 bp, 10 predicted proteins | sample Alteio_BWOrgCont_77_FD_152852 | JGI IMG/M metagenome (GOLD analysis project Ga0206827, IMG submission 152852) | Enriched cells from forest soil in Barre Woods Harvard Forest LTER site, Petersham, Massachusetts, United States -... | ecosystem: Environmental > Terrestrial > Soil > Temperate forest >...
GCTGCCCCCGGAACTGACCGGCACGTAAACGATGACCTCCGACAATGCGCTGGTTTGCTGCCGCATCGTTTCGTAAACGGGATAAGAGAATGAGGTCGTCCAATCGCCGGTGTTGTTTCCATGGTGGGGTGCGCCCGAAGTGTTGAGGTACACCACACGCTCAGGGTCGGCCACAGGCAGGGACTTCAGCAGGACGGCATTCATCACGCTGAAGACCGCTGTATTCGCGCCTATGCCGAGCGCGAGAGTCAATACGCAAACCAGCGTGAAACCTGGCGTCTTCTTCAGCTGGCGAATGCCATATCGCAAGTCATTCAAGAATGTCGACATTCACCCCACCTCACAGTTGAATTCCCAAACAACGCGACGCTTTTACTCCGCGCGTAATGCGGTCAGGGGATCAACGTTTGCTGCGCGCTGTGCCGGGACCATGCTTGCAACAACTGCAATGACTGCTACTCCAAGCACTGCAAGGCCGTAGACCAGCGCATCGAAGGGCTTCACGCCATACAAGGAGGAAGTCAGGGACTTGCCGACCAGCAGAGCCAAGGGCACACCCATCACGACTCCAACAGCGGTCAGGATCAGGCTGTCGCGCAGGACCATCCAGACGACCTGCCCGCGACGCGCGCCTACCGCCATGCGGACGCCAATCTCAACAGTGCGATTGTTCACCCGATAGACCAGCGTCCCATACAAGCCCGTCGCGACGAGGACGACCGCCAGAACTCCGAAGAATCCGGCAAGCCGGGCAAAGAGCAATTGGCGTGAAATGGTCGTTTCGTATTGCGCCCGCTGCGTGATTGGATCGATCAACGGAAGGTTGGGGTCTATTTCCTGAAGGACCTTGCGGGCTGCGGGCAGCATCGCGAGCGGCGCGCCGTGGACGCGCAATTCAACGTGCATCTTGCCGACGGGTGGACCCTGCGTGTACGGAACCCAGGCCATGGGAATGGGTTCCTCATCGATGCTGCGGTACTTGTGATTTTTCACGACGCCGACGACGGTGAACTGGAATTTTCCATCATCGGTGCCGATGCGATGCCCAAGGGGATTCTGGTTCGGGAGAAAGCGCTGGGCGAAGAGTTCGTTGATGATGGCGACCGGCGGCGAGGCGGCGGTATCGGAATCGGCAAAGTCACGGCCTTCCAGGATGGGCACACCCAGAGTATGGAAGAAATCGGGGCCGACGACGTTGTTGCGCACGGTCCTGGAACTGTCGGGCACGTCGGGCATCTTGCCGTCGACCATCATGGAGAAGTTGTCTGACCACCATGAGCCGAGGCGCTCTTCCATGATGGTTACGGATTCGACGCCGGGGAGTGCGCGGAGTTTGTTGGTCAGTGTCTGATAGAAGGTTATGGCTTCCGGCGTCGAGTGGGTGTTCGGCTGTACGCCAAAGACGACGAGGCCATCGACGCGCATCCCAAGCGGAATGTTTTCAAGATTGCGCAATGTGCCGACGAGCAGTCCTGCGCCAACCAGCAACACGACGCACAGCGCCATTTGCAGCGCGACGATGAGTTTGCCGACGCGCGATTTGCCGGCGTCAGTATTTGAGGTTGCCGAGGAGGTCTTCAAGACCAGCCCTGGGCCAGAAGAAAGCGCTGCCCGCAAAGGGGCCAGGCCGAAGAGGAGCGCGGCAAGGATGAGAATGCTGAAAGTGAAAAAGAGAACCGTATGGTCCGGAGCCAAACTCGATTCGATTTTCGCCCATGTGCCGAGCGCCTTTGTAGCTATGACGGCAAAAAGCCAAGCCAGCCCGCCGCCGATGGCGACCAGTAGCATGCTCTCAGTCAGCAACTGGCGAAACAGCTCTTTGCGCCTTGCACCCAGCGCCAGCCGCAAGGAAAATTCGCGCTGGCGGGTGGCGTTGCGCGCCAGCAGCAGCATGACTACGTTACTCAGTGCGATCAACAGGACAACTCCAACCATCGCCATCAGCATGCGGAGCGGTTTGCCGTACTCCATGTCGTAACCGGTGAAGTTCTTGGCATCCACAAAGCTGAGGATCGGGCGCTTCTCTCCCGGCTCCGGGTCGCCGAGACCGATGTAGGCGGCGGACTGAAAGACTGGCTGCAGCTGCGCTACCGCCCGCTCCTTTGTCACACCGGGAGCGAGACGGCCGATGAGCTGGATGCACCACCAGGTGGGGTTCGTAATGTAGGTCTTGCCGTTCTCGGGCGGATTTCCCAGCGCGTTCAGTTCCTGACGGCTTTGCAGGGGTATCCAGAAATCCGTGGAATCGCCCGCTTCCGCGCCCTCAAAACCCTCCCCTGTAATTCCGACGATGGTCGTGGGGACGCCATTTATATAGAAGGTCTTGCCTAACACATCGGGATTGCGGGAAAAGCGGCGCGTCCAGTAGTTGTAACTAATGACGGTGAGTGGAGCGTGAGCAGCCTCGTCCTGCTCGGTGAAACCATGGCCGCGTACCAATTGCACGCCCAGGCCGGAAAAGAAATTGCCGCTTACCATGTCGCCTTCCGCCTCTTCGGGCTCTGCTCCATAGCGCACTGCTACTTTGCTGGTGGAGAGCGGCACATATGCCAGGACTGCGCTCATGGCGCCGGTCTGCCGGCGCAGAGCGTCATAGACGGGATAGGAGAAGGTGGTGTTCCAGCCAACTGTTCCGGTTCGACGCGGAGGGTCGGAAGTGCGCAGGTTCACAACCCGCTGGGGATCGGCCACGGGAAGTGATTTCAGCAGCACGGCATTCATCACGCTGAAGACAGCCGTATTCGCGCCGATGCCGAGCGCCAGTGTCAGAACGCAAACAACGGTAAATCCAGGCGTCTTTCTCAATTGCCGATAGGAATAGCGCAGATCGTTAAGCAGGCTGGTCATGTAAGCCGTCCCCGGTTTGGAGTTCGATGAGTCCACAACCAGGGTGCAGCTTTGGAGCCAAAGTACCCCGGAGCTAAGCTGTTGAAAGAGCTAACTGTTGCCTGTTGACGGATTCGCATTCGTGTCCGGAACCGGATGCCGGCGTCCGCTTCCGGACATCGATCGGCTTCATTGGACTTTCAATCCGAGCGCCTTCACAATCGCCGGATCAGGAATGGTTTTGCCGTCTTTCTTGGTTACCACGCCAAAGTTTTCCTGATAGTCCCACATAGCCCAGCCTATCTTGTGCTTTTCGAAGGCAACGCGCATGTCGTGCACCCATTGCGCCCGCATCGCTGGGTCAACGTAGTCGCGAAGCACGCCAAACTCTCCGCAGTAGACCGGCGCATGGTGCAGATCGGACCATTTCCCGGCGAAGGCCAGCGTCGCGTCAATGCGCTGTGCGTCCCATCGGTTGAGGCCGTATTGCTCCACCCAGAACTGCCCGGCAAGCGTTGGCTCCTGATTTACATTCGGCTGCACTGTTTCAGGATTGGAGGGGTAGGGAACTGCGCGCAGCGGCAGGACCTGCGGGCTGGTCCACGTCGCTCCCTGATGCGTGAAGGGAAACGGCTCGTAGTCATGAAAAGTATAGATGACGTTGGACAGAGCAATCGGTTCGAGCATCATCAAATCCTCAAGCCCGGACCAGTGCGCGCCAGCGACGATAATGGTGTGGTTCGGCGCGGACTGGCGGATCTGCTCCGCGACAAAGCTTTCGATCCCCTGCCACCGATAGAGATCATCCTGCTCAGGTTCGTTCATGATCTCGAAGAAGACCCGTTCCGGATCCGTCATGGCAAAATGCTTTGCCAGCGCGCTCCAGAGTCCGGCAAAGCGTTCTACGCCATCGGTTCCCCTAAGCAGTTGCGACTTGTAACTGCTCTCCGGATGGATGTCGATGATCACGGCCAGTTGCTGGTCGAGGATCGTCTTCACAACGCGGTCAAGCTCAGTCACGAACGGCGTCGTCCCCGCGGGATTTCTCAACCAGGAAAGCAATGGATCTGGGTCAATGCTGAGGCGAACGTGGTCAAACCCGAGCTGATGCATGAGTGCAATATCGTCGCTGGTGGTAAAGCTGCGCTGGCGCTCCACGGAATAATTGCCGGGTGACTGCGCGAACCACAGACTTGCATTGATGCCGTGTTGCAGATGTTTCGTTCTCTGAAAAGCAAGCGAATCCTCAGCCGAGAGCGCTGGAGCAGACAACATGAATCCAAGGGTGAACGATAACGTTATCAACGAGAGAAAAGACACGTTTCGCATCCAGTTTTAAGTCCTCTTGTGCAACGTGATTCCAAAGTGGGTGCCTAAGGTCAGCAAAGAAAGAAGCGCGTTGGCTTGCCTTTCACTTCCGCATGGCAGAATACAGGTGAGCCCCTATGAGCATCAAGACACTCAGCACTCGGGAAATTTACCGTAACCCCTGGCTTCGTCTTCGGGAAGACGAGATCGAGCGCAGTAATGGCGTTCATGGCATTTATGGCGTCGTCGATAAAGATGATTGCGCCATCGTTATTCCCATTGAGGCAGGCCGGATTTTCCTGGTCGAACAATTTCGTTATACCGTTCAGCAACGGTGCCTTGAGCTGCCGCAGGGGGGATGGGAAACCGCGGACATCGATCCCGAAGAGCTCGCTCGCGGCGAGTTGCGCGAGGAGACCGGCTTTGAGGCATCGACGATGACCTATCTGGGAATGATGTACGTTGCCTATGGCTTCGCCAACCAGAAACAGCATGTGTTTCTAGCGGAGGGGCTGACCCATGTAGGCACAGACTTCGACGCCGAAGAGCATGACCTGACTCTCCACTCCTTCACCATTGCTGAATTTGAGGGGATGCTGCTCGACGGCACGATTCGCGATTGCTGCACTCTGGCGGCGTGGGGACTCTACAAAGTATGGAAGGAAAAATAGAGAAGCGAGACTTAATCCAACAGAAGTCTCGCTTCGGATGACGCACTATGTTTTGCTGACCCAAACTTCAGGGTTGATTTACCAGACCTTTGGCTCCTGAGTCACTTCTGTCCGCTCGGCGTTTGCGTGGCCGTTTTCCAGCCAGCGGTACATATCGCGTACTGTGCGGTGGATTGCGGCCCATTCTGCGTCTACTCGATCCATCCTCTGCTCAAGAAAGTCGCGCGAAACCTCAACGTGGTTGTCCTGGCTTCTTGCCGAGGGCCTTTCGAGATGCGCGAACACCCGTCTGTGCTGGCGCTGGAACCAGTCTTCTAATTCTTTACCGGATTCTTCGATGCGCTGCCAGCTGACATTGAGTGCGATCAACTGTTCGCGGAAGCCTGCCGCCGGGACGGTGGATCTTTCCTGTGTTGGGGGCTGTGACATCCACGATTGCGCTGGTGTTGCCTGGGGCGCCGCCATCGGAGTGGGTGCAGGCTGAGGCGTGAACTGCTGAGACATCACTGGTTCGGATGCTGCCGGCTGAGTTGTCGCCGGTTGTGACGGCGGTAACTGGGTTGCTCCTGGTTGTGTTGTTGTCGACGGGGGTGTCACGGGTTGCGCGTCAAGGTTCAAGATATTCATATTCTCCATTCCGATGGTCTCGTTCTTGATTTGCTCTTTCGCTGGCTCGCCTGGTTTGTCAGCTATCCTGGCAACTGCCTCGGACGCCTGGGTGATAGGAGGCTGTATCGCGGAGGAAGTTGCAGCCGCAGTACTTTCCTTAGCTTCGGTGATAGGATTTGCAGGGTTAGGCGGGGGAGAATAATCCTGAAGGCCGAGAATCGTTCGAGAGAAGTGAGAACCGGAAAATGACTCCTCTTCCTCTCGATTTCGATTTCGATCTTTCGCTTCCTGAGGCGGCTTGTGCCAGCGATACCACAGAACAATGGGTACAGCGACTGCAATACTTATCCCAAACATATCCGCGATTCCTCCTGATATTGCGAAGTTTCTTGATAAGACGCTGTGCGTTCCTGCCCTGTAAAACATGGCGCTGCCAAATAGTGCAGCCGCGAACCCCACCATCCAGGTCACATCCTGGCGACTCCACTCCGATTTCTGCTGCAGTTTCTCGGCACCAACCCACAAGAGACCGGCCAGCCCCAGCGCTCCAAATGCTCCCAGGATCAGCCATGTTGTGTGCATCTGCAGGCGTAGTTCGCCGGCGACCGCGAGAAGATATTGTGAGAACGATGCATCTGATGGATGACTGCCGAAATCCGGCGTGAGAGGAATGCCCAGAAAGCGACAGAGCAAGAGAGACATCCCAGCGCTTCCTGCCCACAGGGACGCACAGCACGCTGTCAATGACGCGATTCTCTTGTTCATTCTCGAGGCAAGCTCTCCCGGACCTCATGTTCTCGTGTAGTTATGCCCGAATCTTATCCAGTCCCAGTACAAAAAAGACAAAATTGTTGAAACGGGCTTATGCTTCGGGCACCAACTAGTTAACAGCGTGGGAAAAGTCGCATTAGCTGATTGCTCGAAATGATTGCAGACTGTACGGGAGTATCAAAGAGGGATGATGGGAAGCAATGGAGTGTAGCTAGTTTGATTCCCCAACTCATCGATAACTCCTGACTCTTCGAGGAACAGCTATGCGCAAGTCTTCGCCTTCACCTCGCGCCAGCTTCTGGCTTGTGCTGGCTATGTTCGGCATGCTCGCAGTCCCGGCGGCTATTACGCTTCATACGGTCCACGCCTCGACGCAGAACCCCACGCCGCACGGCTATACCGTAAGTCTACTCCTCTTCATTCTTCCCATCATCGTGATCGCATTCTGGTTTATTCCGCTGGAGGGTATTCAAGTCTCGAAGAAAGCTTTCTGGTGGACGATCGCTCTTCTCTTTCCCGCTGGGGCATTGCTCGACTTCTTTTTCGCACAGTATTTTTTCTACTTTCCGAATGCACTGGCTACTCTCGGCGCCAGAGCGCCAGCATTAGGTGGCGGAGTACCTGTTGAAGAGTACGTCTTCTACTTCACGGGCTTTCTCGCGGTACTGTTGCTTTACATTTGGCTCGATGAATACTGGCTCGCAGACTATAGCGTTCCAAATGACGATGCGGACCGTATTGACTTCGTTCGTCTCCTGCAGTTGCATCCGCAGTCGGTCGTGCTTGCCATATTTCTGATCTTGGGCGCAATTCTCTACAAGAGAAACTACGGCGGACCAGGCTTTCCGGGGTACTTTACCTTTCTGGTGCTCGGTGCTTTGCTGCCATCGTCCATGTTTCTGCCTGCAGCGCGGCCGGTTATTAACTGGCGCGCTGTCAGCCTCACCATGTTCATGATTGTGCTTATCAGCCTGCTTTGGGAGGTGACGCTGGCGCTTCCATATGGGTGGTGGAACTTCCGCGACGGGCAAATGATCGGAATTCGCATCACCGCCTGGTCGCGCCTGCCGGTTGAGGAAGTATTTGTATGGGTGACAGTTACATATGCGACGGTGATCGTCTATGAAATTCTCAAGCGCTGGAAGGCTTCAGGTAGGACGTTGCGCCACGCGTTGATGGGCCGTTAGACCGCTGGCAACAATAGACGCAGCAACAGAAACAGCAGCACTCCGGCAAAGAAGACCAGAGCCATGCGGATGCCGGGCTCGCGGTTAACTTCAGGAACCAGATCCGTCGCCGCCACGTAAATCGCCACTCCAGCTGAGAGCGGCAACCCTGCCTCGACCCATGAAGGCAAGACACTGATCGCCAGCGCGCCAAGCACTGTCGCGGTTGCCAGTACCGACGCAGCGATGACTGCAGTTCTGCGGCTGCGACCGGATGCCATCATTATCGAAGCAACGGTAAAGCCCTCCGGAACCTTGTGCAGAAAGATAGCAATAAAAATCAGCCAGCCCAGCAAGTTGGACAACACAAAGCCGGAAGCAATGGCGACGCCGTCAAAGAGTGCATGCACCGCCAGCCCTGCGAGCACTGAGTAGCTTGTGCGAGCCGAAATAAATTCATCGTGATGCGTCTCTTCACCGAAGTGAAAATGCGGCACGATAGTGTGCTCCAGCAGGTGAATGGAGCAATAGCCAGCCAGCACCAGCACCGGCGCCCATTTCGGTGAGAAGCGCAGGCTCTCGGGAAGCATTTCGAGAAATGCGACCGCCAGCATGAAGCCTGCTCCCATAGCCACCGAGTAGCGAAGATAGCGCTTCTCCCAGTTCGCGCGTACAAGCAGGAGGCCGCCGAAGATATCGGCAACCGCAGCGACCGCGCCGAGAATGAGTGAAAGATACATAGTTAGGTTAAGAAGCGGTCAGCTAACTCCGGTCAGCTAAGAAGCGGCCAGAAAAAAGCAACAAATTTCGGGTTCTTTCTAACCGCTGTGGCGAATATGCATCACGTCGCCGTCCTGTACCGGATAGTCCTTGCCCTCAAGCCGCAGGGTGCCTTGCGCGCGCGCCGCAGCTTCAGATCCGGCTGTCAGCAGCGTGTCCCAATGGATCGTTTCAGCGCGGATAAAGTGCTTTTCGAGATCGGAGTGAATCGCTCCCGCCGCCTCCTGCGCGCGCGAATTCACCGGTACGGTCCATGCGCGGCACTCGTCTTCGCCCACTGTGAAGAAGCTGATCAGCCCCAGCAACTCATAGCTCTTGCGAATCATGCGGCGCAGGCCGCTTTCCGTTAAGCCATAAGAGCCGAGAAATTCTGCCGCTTCTTCGTCATCCATCTCGGCCAGCTCAGCCTCAACCTTGCCGCAAAAAGCGGCTACACCAGCATTCGGTCGCACAGCAGCTTCCTCGATCTTGTTTTTCGCCGCAGCCGCTTCAAGATCCTCGCCGAGAGTGGTGCTTTCCGAAAGATTGAGCGTATACAGGATGGGCTTCTGCGAGAGAAACATAAAGCCTCGGATCAGCTTCTTCTCCTCGTCCGACATGTCCAGTTCGCGCAGCGGCTTTTCCTGCTCCAGCGCTTCTTTGGCCCGCAACAGCAACGCGTTCTCTTTTTCGAGATCAGGCGTGCGCATTTTCTTCAGGTCTTTCTGCAGCCGCTCCAGTCGTTTCTCAATCTGCGTCAGATCGGAAACTATCAAGTCGAACTCGACATTCTTAATGTCGCGCAGCGGGTCAATTTCTCCGACATGCGGAATGGACTCATCTTCGAAGGCGCGCAACACGTGAATCAGCGCGTCCACATTGCGCAGGTTCGTAAGAAGCGAGGTTTCCTTGAGCGCCTCCTGACCGATGGCGGCAACGTCGGCATATTCTACCGTCGCGTAGATTGTCTTCTTTGGGTTGTAGAGGGCCGCGAGCTTGTCCAGCCGGTCGTCGGGCACCTTGGCGATGCCCAGATGAGCCTCGCGCGAGTGGCCACGGCCCTCAACCTTAGCCTTCGTCAAAATCTTGAACAGAGATGTCTTACCTACCTGAGGGAGACCGATAATGCCAGTCTTCATGCTTGTCCTAGTGTGAAATCAGGGATGATGCCAATTCTCCATCATACCTGTTGTTTCGGCCTTTCAGGCACCGCTACAAATCTCTGATGAATCATGAAGATAGGATTTGTGAAGAAAACGTAGGCCACCCGGGTGATGCCTTCACCTATCTCACATAATGTACGCGTTCTTAATTCATCAAGAAGGAGCACGTCATGAGAGATGAAGACACATCAGCGGGCGAGAACATGCGTCGGGATGAGCAGGGCATCCAGCAGGAAAAGCCATCGCATATGAACCAGGGAAACCAGACTTTTCGCCCCGATCTGCAAAAGAACAAGATCCCAAGCGATCGCCGCGAGAACCAGGAAAGCTTCCTGAAAACCCCGCAGAGGGAGGGACCAGCCTAAGTCCCTCTTTTCTAATCGCGAGCCACCAGCACTACCAGCACAATTCCCGCCAGCAACACACCTTCTTCTACCCGCTCCGAGACCACATGCAGCTTGTTGAATGCTATTCGGTTTTGGTCATTGGCTGAGGCGGCGTCGATCGCGCCCCCGGCAGCAAGGCGGTAACTCTCCATCCTGGGAATGATCCAGAATTGTGAAAACGCAGTCAGCACCAGCATCGCCAGCACAAAGAGCAGCGGAAGCGTCACACTCCGGCTGTAGGCGCGGAAGCGTGCCGCCGCGAGCAACAACATAACAAGGAGCGTGCCGGCGAGTATTCCTTCGTAGTGAAGAGCCAGAAGACATTTACGCACGATCGTCCCGGCGACATGGGTATCCGCGACAGAAGAGAAAGCCGAGGCGGCAACCACGGGAAAGAACATGACGCCGCCAAGCCAGAGGACGATCAGCAGCAGGATCAAAGCGCGCAGCAGAGTCTTCATCTTCAGCTCTGCGCCCCGTAGACACTCGACCGCCCAATCAGCCGCTCGATCCGTTTCGGAATCGGCGGATGCGTGGCGAAAAGGCTGGCAAAATCGCGTCCGCTCAGCAGCGGCTGAACGATGAAGAGGTGAGCATTCGACGGTGAAGCCTGCAGCGGCAGGCGTTTGGAGTACGCATCGAGCTTCTCCAGTGCGCTCGCCAGCGCATACGGATTCCCGGTGATCTGCGCACCGGTCGCGTCGGCCTCGTATTCCCGCGAGCGGGAAATTGCCAGCTGAATCAGCGTTGCGGCGATCGGCGCCAGAATCAGCATGAACAGCCCGCCCATGCCTCCTCCGCCGCGGTCGCGATCACGACTGTCGCCACCACCACCGGTGAAAATAGAAGCCCAAAAACCCAGGCGTGCCAACATGGTGATAGCGCCCGCCAACGTCGCGGCAATAGAACTCGTCAGAATGTCTCGGTTGCGAACATGTCCCAGTTCATGGGCTAGCACACCTTCCAGCTCATCATCATTCAGGAGATTCAGAATGCCTTGCGTGACCGCGACCGAGGCATGTTTCGGATTGCGGCCAGTGGCAAATGCATTCGGCGAATCGGAAGGAATGACATAGATCTTCGGCATCGGCAGCCCGATGCGCTGCGTCATGCGCTCCACCACCTGATAGACGCGGGGAAGCTGCTCGCGGCTGGCAGGCTGCGCCCGGTACATCGTCAGGGCCAGCTTGTCCGAGTAAAAATAGCTGAAGAAATTTAGGCCCGCGGCAAAGACAAATGCCAGTATCATGCCATTGCGCCCGCCATAATGCTCTCCCAGGAGCACAAGGCAAAGCGTAAGCGCAGTAAGAAGCAGAGCTGTCTTAAAGGTATTCATGATCGCGGCCCTCCGTCTTCCATCGAACCGCTCATAAAGTATTGTTTCATGAGCGCAAATGAATAGAAAAACCATTCCAAAACTGAGAGTCTACGTTTTTTGGTAGAACCGGCTGTTGTTTTGTGGAGGCGAGGTTACGGACTAGTAAACAAGAGTTTATTTTTATGAAAATATCCTGGTAAGCCTAAAGTGCCCACTTTCTTCAAGATCCATATTTTTCCACAAGATTTCACTTCTCGGCATGAAGATTGCTCCCGTATTGGGACATGAAAAACCTCTGTCTGAAACAAAAGCTTTTTAAGAGATCAGAGCTATGGATGGCACTGATTTTCGTTTTCCTGGGTGTGGGGTTGTGCACAAACTCCGTATACGCGCAAACCAATATCTCTGGTGACATCGTGGGCGATGTCACTGACGCGACAGGGGCCGCTGTAGCAAATGCCAAGGTAATGGTGACGAGTACTGGTAGCGGACAAGCCAAGTCCGTCACAACGGGTTCGAACGGCCAGTATCGTGTGCCGTTACTTGCTCCGGGTACCTATAAGATTTCGATCACTGCGGCTGGCTTTGACACGAGCGAGTTGACCGTAACTGTGGCGGCAGGAACATCGACCTCTGGCGATGCCAGACTGACCGTCGGCCAGAGTACGACAACGATCAGCGTTACTGCGGAGACACCGCTGCTTCACACAGACGATGCTCAGGTAAGCACGACATTTGACATGCAGCAGGTCCAAAACCTGCCAAACCCCGGGAATGATCTGACCTTCATTGCGCAGACGTCTCCTGGCGTAGTCATGAATACGCAGGGCGGCTACGGCAACTTCGCGGTGTTCGGCTTGCCGGCAACTTCGAACACGTTCACCATCAACGGTGGCTATCTGAACGATCCGTTCCTGAATCTGAACAATTCCGGTGCAACAAACCTGGCGCTTGGCAACAACGACGTCAGCGACGTGACCGTCGTCTCGAATGCCTATGACGCTGCCTTCGGTGGCCTCGGAGGCGCGCAGGTGAACGAAATTTCGCGCTCTGGCTCGAACAAGTTCCACGGCAACGCAGCGTATTGG
>Ga0206827_1169_pt1 | contig 11962 bp, 9 predicted proteins | sample Alteio_BWOrgCont_77_FD_152852 | JGI IMG/M metagenome (GOLD analysis project Ga0206827, IMG submission 152852) | Enriched cells from forest soil in Barre Woods Harvard Forest LTER site, Petersham, Massachusetts, United States -... | ecosystem: Environmental > Terrestrial > Soil > Temperate forest > O...
CCAAGCGCGTATGAGATATCAGCCTGCCTATACCAGATAAGCCCTACTATCATCCAGCAGGCGATGATTACAAAAATAGTGATGAAAGTCCATTGATAAGGATTAATATGAACTTCGGATCGTCGATTTTCCTGTTCAACCGGAGAATTTGGGAAGAAGAGGTGTTTCTCTTTATTTAGTAATCCTAAAAGGATAAAAACAAACGCGGGTGATAAAAAGATATACAGGTTAATAATCACAACAGAGAATCCAAAAAAATTAGTAATAAGCATTGAAATATATCCAGCAATTATTCCGATAACTAGAAGTGTTGTCGGTGTGGATTTAGCATAAGCTTCATAATAGGCTTCTTTGTCTTTTTTTCCTGATTTATTCAAAAACCACTTACATGTTAAAAAGAAAAATATTCCTATGAAACCAAGATATGTTCCCAACCCAAATATTCCGGTTGTTGCCAAATAATTAAGATATTCATTGTGTGCTTTGTTATAGAGGTAATCCCATTCAGAAGTGAGATTGTGCGCAGGAAGTTTGTATTTGTAATAAGTAAAAGCAAAGGTTTCAACACCTGTGCCGAAAAGGGGATTGTTTTCCCATGCTTTGATTGCACCTTGCCAAACCAAAAGTCTGATAACGCCAGAATCGGTGATGTTGTCATTAAGATCCATGTCTGTTGATTGTGATGAAGAAGCTGCAGGAGTTGGTACGGGTGCCGCAGTATGTGTTTGAGTGAGTTCAGGTAGCGTATATTTGCTTAGCGATCCGAGTGGGCTGCCAAAAATAAAACTGCAGACAAGAAAAATTACATTGGTAAGAATAAGCATTCTGAAAAAATATTTTTTCGCAAAAAGGCTTTTATAAAAGATAGCCGCCCAAAATAAAATATCAACGATCCAAAATGCGAGAAAACCTGCTCGCGTATTTGAAAAGATTTCTAGTAAATAAAAGAAGACGCTTAATGCCAGAAAACTCATTGATGTGGCAATTTTTGTTTTATTTTTTAACATATATGCCATGGAGACGGGAAGAAGAAATGCCATATATGCGGCGAGCCATTCAGGTTGTCCCAATGTTGAAAATGCTCGAACCGTTGGCTGAAATGCGCTTGTCCAGCAGGAAGTGTCGAAGTTGCCGCGGAAGATAAGACAAGTTGGATCAGCTCCAAAATGTGACGGGAATCCCCAAAGCGCTACACAGAGCCCTGAAAAAAGGCTGACGAGCATGGTTCGCCAGACATGTTTGAGCCCTAAATTAGTGACAAATGCATAATAAAGAATAATATAGCAGATGGTTGAGAGTAATCCTCCGTTAAATCGCGAATAATATCCCCACCACGAAACATGCTGATCAAGTGAAAAGATACTGGAGATAATTTGTGAGGCAAGAAAGAGAAGTAATAAGATATCAATTGGTGTTTGTTGCACAGAGATTTTTTTCTCCACAATCATTTTTGTTGCCCAAGCCGTGCCGATAACAACGGTAAGTCCAAAGGTGAGCCACATTTTATTGAGTTCAAAAAGCTCCGAGGTATTGCCCGCAAAGACAAGCGGCACTAAAAAGAAGAGAGTATAAAAGGAATACTCGATGACTTTATTGCAATAAGCAAGAAGTTTCATTATTGATTTTATTAAATCCTATCATATTGGCAAAACATGAGCAAGCTGGTAGAATGGGCGAAGCCAGATTATGAGATTTTCTCCTATTAACAAATTCTTCAGTTTGTTCAGTCATGACATCGGTATTGATTTAGGTACTGCGAATACGCTGGTGTTTGTAAAAGACAAAGGTATTGTGATTCGTGAACCATCAGTTGTTGCGAAGCACAAAAAAACCAATCGCATTATCGCAATTGGGACCGACGCAAAAAAAATGCTTGGTAAAACGCCCGCGTCAATTTTGACAATTCGTCCACTTCGCGGTGGAGTGATTGCGGATTTTGATGCGACTGAGGCAATGATAGCCTATTATATCAAGCAGGTACACGAATTGGGAAGCACATTGCCCAGACTTCTTGCCCGTCCAAAAGTTGTTATTGGCATTCCATCCTCTGTGACAGAAGTTGAAAGACGGGCTGTTTGGGAAGCTGCGCTTACAGCAGGAGCGCGGGAAGCATATCTTATCGAAGAGCCAATGGCAGCTGCAATCGGCGAGGGAATTTCTATTTTTCAGTCAAAAGGCTCGATGGTTGTTGATATTGGTGGAGGAACAACCGAAATCGCTGTTATCTCATTAGGGGGAATTGTGGTTGGTCGATCACTCAAGCTTGCCGGTGATGACATGGATCAATCAATTCTGCATTATATCCGTCTCAAGCATGGATTGATGATTGGTGAAAGAACAGCAGAGGAGATGAAAGTAAAAATAGGAAGCGCATATCAAAAAAGGAAGGCGAGAGGAGAATCCTTTGGCTCGGCTCAGGATAAGAATAGTAATGAAGAGAAAGAAAAATTCTCAGATGGGAATCCGCATCTTGAAAAAATGATGATCATACGCGGACGTAATATTGAGACCGGATTGCCAAAGAGTTTGAAAATAACAGAAGCAGAAATTCGTGAGGCATTGTCACCAATTCTCACACAAATAACTCAAGCTGTTGCCGATGTTTTGGAAGAAACGCCTCCGGAACTTCTACCGGATATTCTAGAACAGGGAGTTTTACTTACTGGTGGCGGTGCGCAACTTTCGGGTTTGGATTTATTATTGGCAGAAAAGATTCATATACCAGTTGTTGCTTCAAATGATTCATTAACTTCAGTAGTGAGAGGAACCGGTCGCGTTCTTGAGGATGATGCACTTCTTGAGCGAGTAAAGGTAATTGGCGGCTTGCGATAGTTTTATAAACTTTTTACGCTCCTTGGGTTGCTAGTTTAAATTAAAGAAGCTACAATAGCTGGTATGAAAGGAGTCAAGGCTGGTTTTCCAATTTTTGTATTGCTTCTTCTTATATCACTTCTTATTTTCTTTTTTTCTCAAAATCCTCTGACGGGCGCTTTACAGTTGATTACCCTGCCGGTCCAACGAATTATGTTCATGGCAAGCACAATTTCTCCGACAGCAAATCCTTCATTGCAAGAGCTTCAGCAAGAGAATAGTCAACTACGTCAGCAGTTGGCACAGATGCAAGAAGTAGAAAGTGATAACACAGCGCTGCATGATCAATTTCAGACCACAACGCCAGTACCGCAGAAACTACTTCCGGCAGACATCGTCGGTTTGCAGCAAAATGTTCTTATTATTGATAGAGGGCAAGATGATAATGTCAAAGTGGGCGACGTTGTTGTTTTCAAAAACAATCTCATCGGAACTGTTGGCAGAACAACTCCCAGACTTTCTCTTGTGACGCTTCTTTCAGATCCCTCAACATCATTTACTGCTGATACCACAAAAACATCGTCTGAAGGTATTGTTAAAGCCGAAGATGGAGGTGTTGTCACGCTGGATAGTGTTATTCTATCGGACAAACTGGAGGATAATGACATAGTAGTGACCAAAGGGGACGAGAATTTACAGGGACAAGGCTATCCACCACAACTTGTTGTCGGGAAGATCGTTTCTGTCGATAAACAAGCGAGCAGTCTTTTTCAGTCTGCGAAGATAATGAGTTTGGTTGATATATCAGCCCTGCGGATGGTATTTGTGATAAAACAATAAATTGTTAGTACGATAAAGTATTAATGGGTTTTTGGTATGATAATTTTCTTAATTTTTCTACTGTTGTTCTCAATTATATTAGAAGGGACTATTACGGCATTGCCGCTTGTTCTTATTTGCCTTATTTGTATGACGATTGTCTTAAGAGATTCCTCTATCTTTCTTCTGGCCTTCCTTGCCGGTATCTTGCTTGATGCATTCGCTCTGCGTTCACTTGGTGGAACAAGTATTTTCCTTTTGTTTATGGTTTTTCTCATCCTTCTTTACCAACGGAAATACGAAATCAATACCTACCCGTTTGTTTTGATCGCTTCTTTTGTTGGATCATTTTTGTATCTTAGGATTTTTGGATATAATGAAGCATTATTATTTGCATTTGTCAGTACTGTTGTTGCAGTATTGTTATTTATGGTTATAAGGATTGCAATTATCAATTCGTTAGGCACAAATCTCCATGTAAAGTCATAAAATTTGAGTTGTATATTCGAGATTTTACCTTCGCGTTTTGAGATTTCATATTTATGAATCCCGGACATGCCTTTGGCGATCACATTAAAACAGAAAAAATAAAAAGACATCATTATGAAGAAGAATCAAAACTGCTCCGTCTCCGCTGGTATTTATTGCCGGTTCTGATTGTCTTTTTTGGTGCATTACTGCTTTTCAATCTTTTTTCTGTACAAATTATTCAAGGGAATTATTATCAACAATTATCAGATTCCAATCGTATCCGAACACAGGTTATTCCAGCGCCGCGCGGAGTGATTTTTGACCGTAATGGTAATCCATTGGTTTATAACATTCCCGGTTTTCAGTTGGTTACGGATTGTTCTGCGGATGATCCCACAAAATGTAAAACAACTCACTTAAGTCACGATCAGGCGCTTGCTCTTATTGCAAAGGGTGATAAAAATATTCAGGTTGATTCTTTGCGTGAATATCCGTATAAAGATGCGCTTGCTCATGTTTTGGGCTATATTGGTCAAATTTCGCCGGGCGAGTTGGCATCAGGTAATTATGCTGGCTACCAACCAGATACATGGGTGGGGCAGAGTGGCATTGAAGAACAGTATGAGCAACAATTGCACGGGCAGGACGGCCAGGCGCTCGTTGAAGTAAATGCCTTGGGGCAAGAAGTTAGATCTCTTGGACAAACAGATCCAGTTCCCGGTCACAATATTACGTTGACAATTGATCTAAAATTACAGCAGGATGCATATAACGCTGCGAAAGATCTTAAGAAAGGTGCGGTTATTATTTCTAAGCCGGATGGCGAAATTCTGGCGATGGTTTCTAAGCCGTCGTTTGATCCGAATTTGTTTACGCTGGACAGCTCATACAAACCTGCATCTGACAGTGCCGATAAATCAGTAAGTACGATCCTTACGGATTCACAGAATCAACCGCTTCTCAATCGCGCCATCGGTGGTATTTATCCGCCTGGTTCCACATTTAAAATTGTTGTATCAGCAGTAGGTTTGCAAGAAAATATCATCGATCAAAATTACACAGTGGTTGACACCGGAATTTTGAAAGTTGGCAATTTTTCATTTGCGAATTGGTATTACACGGATTATGGGAAAAAAGAACCCAAGCCGCTCAATGTCGTCACGGCACTCCAGCGGTCAAATGATATTTTTTTCTACAAACTCGCGCAGAAAATTTCTGTTAATAGAATTTCTGCGTTTGCGCAGAAGATGGGTGTTGGACAAATTTTAGGGATCGATTTGCCGGGAGAGGTAACGGGTATTCTGCCGACAACGCAATGGAAGCAAAAGACATTTGGACAAGAATGGTATTTGGGTGATACTTATAACTATGGTATTGGCCAAGGGTATTTACTGACAACGCCTTTACAAGTAAATAGTTGGACACAAATTATCGCAAACGGTGGGACGCTATACATGCCGCATTTATTGATGACCCCAAAACCTGTTGTGAAGGGCAAAAACATCTTAAATAGTAAAACAATTGGTTTGATCAGGCAAGGGATGATTGAAGTATGCAACCCGGGAGGTGTCTCATATCCACTGTTTAATTTTGAGGTAAAAAATTCAAAACTTCCTATTGATGGCAAAAATATTACATCAGTTGCTTCAGCCTCTGCCGACATGCGTCACGTTGTTATCGCTTGTAAAACAGGAACTGCACAGCAGGGAGGAGCGACTGCGCTTCCTCATGCGTGGATCACTCTTTTTGCACCCGCATACAAACCACAGATTGTCGTAACTGTTCTTGATGAATCAGCAGGTGAAGGATCAGATATCTCAGCGCCGATAGCCAAACAAATCCTGACAGACTATTTTGGCAGTGGACAATAACAATTAGTTTGAAGTGTTAGTAATAAAAGATTAAGAAAAAGATATTTGTTGCAGCTTATCCCATCCCTATAACATCTCTGAAAAATTTGGAATCTTGAGAAGGGGGATCACCATATTTGTTTGGTCCGTTTGTCCCCGGCCACAGAGTTGTGTAAAAAGAAAAAATAGTTGATACAAGAGCAAAAACCAAGATAATCATTCCTTGTGCTGATGTGATATCAAGTGAAAAAGGATTTGAGAAAAAAGGTCCTACATTCAATATCCACAACCAACCGGGTAAGTTAAGGTCATGAAGCCTCTTAATTTGTACGGAGAGAAGATAGGGAAGTGAAATGATGAGAAGTACTATTCCTATTGCTATCCATTCTTTATCAAACGGCGTTGAAGTAAACGATGAAAGTGATAATTGAGTGTTTGTTCCACTAAGTATTTGAATATCATTGTCCGAAAGAGAAGATAATGAACCTAAATTTGAAGTTTGTGAAAGAGAGTTAAAAAATGAATTACACAGGATCACCCCAATACTAATAAGTGGAAGAATCCCAAAAAAGCTTGATCCTGTAATAAAATTTTGCCTGTTCATTCTTCCGCTAAAAAGTTTGGCGAAATATCCTTGTTTGGGTTCCTCAAATATAAATTGCGGACCGTGGGGAACTGGCTGTTGTGTAATGATTTTTTGGGCCGAGCTGCTTGATTGAATAGGCATTTGCCCTGCATTTGTCTGAGGAGGTACTCCCGGCGTTGGTCGGATGGGAGCTTGCTGGATAGGAGGCTGTTTCGGATTCTGATTTTGTTCCATGATAAAGACCCTTTGTATTTTCTTTAGCGCAGTTCGTCATCCTGATCATTGTAATTTTTTGTTTGATTATCATCAAAGAATTCTTCAAAATCCTCAGGTGGTTTGCTTGTTGGAATAATCCGATTTTCTTTCTCTTTGAGCAGCTTAATTTCTTTTTCAAGATCAGAGAGAGCAACATTTGTCTCTTCAGGTGTTGTGGTTGGAGTTTGCACAGGGTCAGTATATTTATGGATTGCGTGAAGATCATCTTCCGGTATATCAAAGCCGCCATGTTGCTTAATAATTCTGCGGTTGGCAAAATCATTCCACAAACTCCCTTTTTTGGAGTCATCTTTTTTTACAAAGAGGGGAGTTTTGGTAGCGCTTTTGTCGTTCATACGTTCATTGTAGCAGAAGAAAAGTTGAAAATTCAAAGTCAAAAACTTTTCTTTTCACAAATTTAGTTTTAATATAGAAATATTGATGAGCTTAATGAGGAACGACGATACTGGTTGGCGCTTTCAGTTTGTAATGCATCGGTCCAGTAAGATTGCAAAAATTGCTTTCCGTTTTTGACACAGCGAAAAACGTATGGAACGCAACTGAGAAAGAATTGAGTATATCAGGTAGTGGTGAGAAGGTAGCAAAGGATATTATTGAAGAATTAGGAATTGCCGATTACAAATCATCGAAAGATAGCAAGAAAAAAGTACACACGAGAAAAGACGAGTCAATAATTATTTAATTATTACAGGATCAAAGTTTGCGTTTTGATGAAATAGTAAAAAAAACAGGTTTTTCTTCTTCGCAACTTGGGATACTGCTGGAAGTTAAAGGGCTAATAAAAAGTAGTGAAGGAGGGTTTTTTCATAATTGACGTACTATTCTTGAGATGATACAATCTCAATGCGTACTCGTGAGCAAAAGAGTATAGATGACGCGGATACAACATGGTGTAGTTGTGTCAGCGTCTTTTTTATTAATTTTATGTTTATAACAATTATTAATGATTGTCGAGATGAAAATACTATGGGTAGACAGGCGACTCGTGTTGCGCAGTTGTTTGGCAGCGGTATATCGGTTACAACTGTTGGTATTGGTTGGAGTGAATTAGAAGGCGCAGGTAATTTGATTGATATGTTGGATGCTTCAAACGGTGAGAAAGGAATTATTTTAGTGAATGTCGCGCCTCGTCACGGCAGAGGGAAAAAATGGCCCAACGGAACACCTTTTGGCTATTTTTACTATAAGAAAACACTCATTATCTCAACAATAGCAGAACAGTGTCTCTCGTTGGTGAAGAAATTTGGGCTTGCTGATAGTATTTCGTTAACTGATGTACCAACAGTTGTTGATGAGATGATTAAACAAGGGAAATTAGATTCCTCACTTCGCGATAGAATTGTAAAAAGCCAATTCCGAAGTTTTGATTATATGCCGAGGCTTGCGAAATGGCTTATTGATGAAGAAGCGATCCCTCATGAGAAATATCATATCAGTAATGTTATCGAAGCTCCCAAAGCAGTATGGTGGGTTGATAATTTCGGCAACTGCAAAACTACTATACTTCCTGAGGATATTGATTATCAGTCAGGAAAAATCCTGGCAACGAAAGTTGGGGATATTATGTGCTATGAGCATCTTAAAGATGTCCCTAACGGCGAAGCCGGTTTGACTATTGGTAGTTCAGGTCTTGATGATAAGCGTTTTATCGAACTTGTTGTACAAGGAGAAAGCGCTGCACAACGATTCGGTCTTAAGCCTGGTGATACTATTATATAAAATATAAAGAAAGCTTTGCCTCTGAATAGGCTGAGAAACATCGTAGACACTTTTGAAGTAGAATAACGCTACTGAGGAGGTGAGAACGACGAAAACAAAAGGACATAAGCCAACACAATATCATCCGTGGACGTACCAATCATGGAAAGCAATTCAAACAGGGAAAGATAATTTTTGGGATTATTACCGCTACCAAGCAAGACAAGAAAGAATTTCAGCAGAAGGATTATTAGGCCTTGAATGGATTATCTTCTACTATACAGTTGGCAAAAGGAAAGTTGCTCCAACAGCAAAACACTTTGGGATTTCTCGACAGGGACTGCACAAATGGATTAAACGCTTTGATAAATCAAATGCTCACTGTCAGGAAGAATACTCACGTAAACCAAAAAAACTTAGAGTTTGGCAGGTAACAACAGAGGAAGAGGAACGGATAGTGGCTCTACGAAAAGGAAACATGGAGTTTGGGAAACAAAAGTTACAAATACTCTACAAACAACAATACAAGGAGGATATTACTACCTGGAAGATAGAACGAGTGATCCGAAAACACAAGCTATTTGTCCAAAAGAGAAAGAAACGGGTATATACGGTTGGAAAAGCAAAACAGGCACGAATACGTATCCATACCGTCAAGGATAACCTCAAAAAACTTAGCGTAGGGACACTGTGGCATACCGACAGTATTCTCATCTGGTGGTACGGACAGAGACGAGTAATCTTCACCGCATTAGAAGACAAAACAAAAATGGCATACGCCAGAGTGTACACAACAGCATCTTCACAAAACGGAAGTGACTTTCTCAAACGATTGAGATACGTAAGTGATAACCAATTAGCAGTTATTCATTCAGATAATGGAAGTGAATTTGCAAAAACATTTACTGATACGTGCAACGCATTGGGTATTAAACAAATCTTTTCAAGACCTCATACTCCCAAAGATAATCCAGCACTTGAGAAGTTTAACCATACTATTCAGAGAGAATGGTTGGATTTTTCAACCATAGGGCTTGATGACATACAGGAAGCGAATAAAGATTTAACGGCATGGTTAATTAAGTACAATAGTATTCGTCCTCATCAAGCCCTTGATTATTTGACCCCTTTAGCCTATGCTAATCAAATCTTGGAAGTGTCAACGATGTCCCCAGCCAATTCAGCCTCTTGACACTTCTTGTATAATGTAGATTACAATCTTAGTTATTATTTGTTAACAATATATGAAAAATTTAGTCATTGTTGAATCACCAACCAAGGCCCGTACCATTTCTCGTTTTTTGGGAAAGGATTATGATATCAAATTCTCGATGGGCCATATTATGGATCTGCCGAAAAGTAAATTGGGGATTGATATTGAACATAATTTTGCGCCTCAGTATGAAGTAATTGAAGATAAAAAGAAACTAATTAGCGAATTGCAGTCGTTGGCAAAATCAGCTGATACCATTCTTCTTGCAACGGACCCTGATCGGGAAGGAGAAGCAATTTCTGCCAACATCCAGGAAATTCTGATGGAGGGGAAAAATAAAATTGCCAAGGATAAATTCAAGCGAATTGTTTTTCATGAAATAACCGAAGGAGCAATTAGGGATGCTCTTGATCATCCCCGAAGCGTTGATGACAATTTAGTCAGCGCGCAGACTGCTCGTCGTGTCTTGGATCGTCTTGTTGGCTATCAACTCTCACCGGTTTTGTGGAAAAAAGTCCGGCGAGGACTTTCTGCTGGCCGTGTTCAGAGTGTTGCGTTGAGGCTTTTGGTTGAGCGAGAACGGGAAATTGAAAAATTTGGTAAAGAACCATATTTCACGATTCATGTTTTGTTAACTCCAGAATCAGGAAGCAAAAATCAAGGCACGGAGTTTGAATTAACTGAAATAAATAGTGAAAAAATTGAGATAAAACAGACCCTGCATCTTTATGATGGAGATTATTCATTTGGCAAAACAACCATTGACACACAAGAAAAAGCTGACGGAATTGTTGCACAGTTCCACGGACGGCAGTTCTCTGTTAATGATGTCGCGACCCGCCAAAGCAAACGAAGTCCTTATCCTCCTTTTACAACATCGACATTGCAGCAACAGGCGGCACAGCGTTTTGGGCTTCCCGGAAAGAGGACAATGAGCCTCGCGCAAAAATTATATGAGGAAGGATACATCACGTATCACAGAACAGATTCAGTAATAATGTCCCAAATAGCGGTTGGACAAATTCGTGATTATGTACAAAATAATTTCGGAAATGAATATATCCCTGCTGCTCCTCGTTTCTATTTTACCAAACAAAAAAATGCACAGGAGGCACATGAAGCAATTCGTCCGACAAAAGTTCCAACAACGACAGAGAAGGTAAAAGCAGATTTGGGAGATGCGTACGCGAAATTGTACGATTTGATTTGGAAAAGAGCAGTTGCATCTCAGATGAGCGATGCGTTAATTGAGTCAACGACAGTATTAGTTGATGCTGTTTCAGAAAATCCTGAAAAATATCGACTTAAGGCGAGTGGCTCTGTACTTCTTTTTGATGGATTTCTCAAACTAACTCCTCAAGCGCTTGAGGATACACGGCTTCCTAAATTTATGAGTGGTGAAGTACTTTCTTTTATATCTGCACGAGCAGATGCACATGAGACGACACCTCCGCCGCGTTACAATGATGCTTCACTCATCAAAACGCTTGAAGAAAAAGAAATCGGAAGACCATCAACCTATGCATCCATTATTTCAACTATCACTGATCGAGGATATGTTGAACGTGCAGATAGAAAATTTCTTCCTACAGCAGTTGGTATGGCCGTAAATGATTTTTTGGTCAAAAATTTTTCAACAATTGATGACATTCCATTTACTGCAGCTATGGAATATCAATTGGATGATATTGCAAGTGGTCAAAAAGAATGGACGAGCATGATGAGTGATTTTTATAAACCATTTGCACAAAAAATGTCAGAGGTTGAGAATGCTGAGCGGGTCAAAATACCCGTAGAGGAGACTGATGAAATTTGTCCGCAGTGCCAAAAAGGACATTTGGTTGTTCGGACTGGGCGGTTTGGAAAGTTTTTCTCCTGCAGTACATTTCCTGATTGTAACTTTACCAAACCCTATGTTGAAGAAACCAATCTGCTTTGTCCCAAAGACGGTGGGAAGGTTATTATCAAAAAGACACATAAAGGACGTAAATTTTACGGCTGTTCCAATTACCCCAAATGTGATTTTGCCGCGTGGAAGTTGGAAGATATCAAAACAGGCAATTTTGCAGGAGCAAAAAAGAAAGCTGAAGATACCAGTCTAAAAGCTACGAAAAAGAGCAACACAGCAAAAAAAGTTGTACATCAAAAAACTCATTGAGAAGTTTGTGCTGGAGAATAAAAAGTAATGCCAATATAGAACGGATAAAGGTAAGTGTGAATGGGGGAATTTGTGCAACA
>Ga0206827_1179_pt1 | contig 11927 bp, 10 predicted proteins | sample Alteio_BWOrgCont_77_FD_152852 | JGI IMG/M metagenome (GOLD analysis project Ga0206827, IMG submission 152852) | Enriched cells from forest soil in Barre Woods Harvard Forest LTER site, Petersham, Massachusetts, United States -... | ecosystem: Environmental > Terrestrial > Soil > Temperate forest >...
ACCGCGAAACTGAAAAGAAACAGTGCACGCCTTCTGGAAGTACTCCGTAAGCGCCACGGTTGGAGCAGAATCAGCATCTGCCGTCCAGAGTGAATGAAAGTCGTACTATAACGCATGCACGTGTCGGCAAATTTTCGTCTAACGGATCACATGGGCCCCAAGGCAATCGTTCAGGCGTTTGTCGACGCTGTGAATAACCAAGACTGGCATGCAATCGAAACTCTGGTGTCAACAGGCTTCACGAGACATAGTATCGCCGCCGGCGAAATAGGTGTGAGTAGTCGGCTAGACTTGATTAAGTTTTTGCGCGCGGAGTACATCACGTTCCCTGACGCCAACGAACAGATCGTCGATATTCTCGGCGAAGGTGATAAGGTTGCGGTTCGCATGCGCTTCCGCGGAACTCAAGCCGGCATCTTGGGGACATACCCACCGACCGGCAAGCCCGTCGATTCCGAGTACCTTGCGATTTACCGCATTGAGGGCGGCCTCATCGTCGAAGCTTGGGCCGAATGGGACAATCTAGCTACTTTGAAACAATTGGGTCTCCTTCCGTAGAGTGCATACTCTCGCTAGTTGCCGCCTGACGGCAGCCGATGATGGGCCTCAAGGTAGCTGCGATAGCGGAGAACCACCGTTCTGTTCAAGGCCAGTCGCGGTTCCGAGCAGTACTAATCGACGAACTCGTCGATCCATTCTTGTCGAACGGGTACGGCGGCAGGGAGGGCTGGTCTCCGCTCATTCCGTTCGAGTGCCCTGAATCAGCAGCCAGTCCATGACAGCAAGCATACTGAGTGTCGTGCGCACACCAAGCGACTAATTGCACATCTTAGGCCAATGAACAACTGTAACGGCGAGTTACTTCGCACCCTTGCGCATCCACGCAGGCGCCCTGCATAACGGATCGCCAATCACGACATCTTCCCAGCCCACAAATCGCGAAGCCGCATACAAGCTCTCCGCCAGCGTGTACCCCGAGGTGTATCGCTCCATCGTCACCGAAGGTGACGCAACTGCCTGCAAAAGCGGTTCGTCCGTATACCCCTTCACGCCAGTAATTCCATGCGCAATCAGATCCGCGATCAGGGACTGTCCTCCCGTCGTCGGTAGAAACGTCCGCGCACTCGTGGACACCGCAGTATCCCCGATAGATCCGGGCGCAAATCGCAGCGATTCATATGCTTTCTCGTTGTAGTTGGCGTCATTGCTGCCCCACGAAAAATACCCCAGCAGATTCGAGCGATCGCCGACAAACACTTCGCTTTTATCAAGATCCGTCGGAATCTTTCGAGCGATCAGCAGATCCCCAGCCTTCACCATATCCGCATTCCAGGAACCATAATCCGATTCGTCCGAAATTGGTCCCGTCACAGCCAAAGGCTGGCCGGCCACATCCGCACTATTGAACTTGAAAATGGGCTGCACATCGAGCAGCACCTTGCCACCATGAACATCCCACATAGTCTCGGTCTCCACGGCCAGCGACCGCGTCACCAGCGCTTCCGCGTCCGACTGCGTGTAGCCATCGAGGCGCATTACCAGATAACCACCAAATGCCGCATGACTGAACGGTACGTCCTGATGCCAGTACCGGTTCAGCCACCCAAATCCATCCGCGCCCGACCCATGGATCCTGATCTTCACCGCACTCTTGATCAACCCATAATCCATCGCCGCAAGATAGCTATCGACCGAGGGATGAAGATTTCCAGTCGTGTGCTCATCCCGCGAACCAGTCTCTCCACCATCGATGCGAATCGGCACGCCTTTCGTCAACACAAGGAAGTTGATCTCTTGATGCCGCGAAAGAAACTCCCGGACTGGCCCGGCAATCTCACGTTCGTAATCCGCCAGCGAAATCGTCTCATGGGTGTTGCTCACTGCAGAGTCTGCGCAATGAATCGCAACTGCTTTTGTTACCCCGCGCTTACACGCATATTCCTTCGCAATCGCCGTGGAAACCGGACTGTCAGCGTTATACACGAGCAACACTTCGCCGGCTGTATGGCGGGCACTCGCTGTCGGCAACGAAGCTCCATAACCATATAAGACAGCAACGAAGACCAATATAACTGTCAGTCTGAAAAAGGGAGTCGCACGAATCAAGAAAAGCCTCCACCACGTCGTCCTTGCGAATGCGCAGTGGTCAAAATTATAGAGATCACCTTGGGTTTGCGGTGAATCGACCAGAGCCCACAGGAGCTGCATCTTTCACAAGGCGGTTGTGTTCTGCGCTTCGTGAAGTGATGGCGAGTCTTTTCACCTTTGTGCTCGGCCTGCCATACGAGCTGCCCCCTTAATATTTTGAACGAGCTAACGATCGGCTTGTGCAGATTGTCGGCGATCTGGACAGAACCCCTCCAAAATCGGGTAATCTCCGGGTTGGCGGTCATACGACCGGCTTTGCCAATTGGTGAACGTTGTTTGCGGTTACCACTCCCCGGAGCATTCTGAGTTGCCCATGATCCTAGAACAAGGACCTTTAGATCAGAAGACGTGCCGCTTCGACCGTTCGGTGACAACTTGTCAATGTGAATGGAGTTGGTTCGAGTGTGACGCTGACTCCAGAAGTTGCTTCGATGGCGCGAGCGCGATTAAGATGGCGCCGATGATCACAAGAACACCCACCCCGATCAGTTCTCCACGTGCGACCATGTTGCGACACGCCTGGGTACCCATGAGCGCGGCATGAGCGAAACTCGACCATGCTGTGAAGGCAATCACGCTACGACTTGCCGACGGATCGCGGATGGCTAAAAGTAGAAAGATGCCCAGTGTGACGTACAAGCTGAACTGCATAGAAAGTGCAGGGTCTTGTCGGATAAACACCACCATGGGGTAGCCCAAAGCGATAAAGAGCAATCCCACCACCGCCAGCGCGATCTTCAAAGCCAATTCACGATTCATGGACATCCTCCGAATCGGCGGCCTGACAAGCAGGATCTTCGACCTGTCGACGCATTCATCTGTGTTCTCCGACTCTGCGAGCATCATACTCAGGCCAACTCCTGTGTGCTGGCGTCTTCTGTTCTCAACTGGTGCCAAAAGCCCGATGCTCTCGTCGAACAAGCACGAACTCATTGTTTGCGTTCTGGGTGTGTGGTCGCCCACCCGGAAGTTACTTCCGGGTGGCCGGTGACTCGACCACAACTACCGATGGAAGCCCTTTGGGGTTCGCCGGCGTTCAGCAAAGTGAGCAGATATCGCAAAGAGTCCGTCGTATCACGACATATTTGCCACCAGGAAGACTGTGGCCGGGCATGCACACTACGAAAAGCCGGCGACTGCTACGCGTTCGCGTGGCATATCGGAAGAGACACACGGATCGACGCGACATTCCACACTCCTCGCCGAGTTTCGATTGGACGGCTGGGCACCTCAGGCGCGTTGTGGCATTCTTTATTGGGTAACCCTACCGAATGGGTCTGGCGAAGAAGCGAGGGATGGGGAGCAGTTACCTGCTTCCCGCCTTCATTTCTACACGTTGTATTTCTTCCAAGAGAGCGTCGTATTCCTCAACAATGGCGCGCTGCAATCCACCCTCGCTCCAGCGCAACGGATCGCCGGTATCATCTCCTATTGGGGGATGGAGATGTTGTTTCCTGCGCCTCTTGATGAGTTCAATCACATCATCGACGGTCATAGCAACCTCCTGTCTGACATTGATGCTGCAGCCACGATTGAATCTTCGCCTACCCTATAGGTCGTAATAAAGGAAGAATTCGTAGGGCACGGGGCGAAGGTTGACCGGAGCCAGTTCGCGCTCTCGCTTGTAGCGGATCCAAGTCTCAATCAAATCTTTCGTGAACACATCGCCCTGCAACAGAAACTCGTAATCTTCCTCCAAAGCGTCAAGAACTTCGCCAAGTGAGCCTGGTGTGCTCTTGATCTTTGCTGCTTCAGACGGCTCCAGTTCATACAAGTCTTTATCCAATGGATCTCCAGGATCAATGCGACTCAGTATGCCATCGAGTCCGGCCAACAGGAGAGCAGGAAAGCACAGGTAGGGATTGGCGGAAGGATCGGGGCAACGGAATTCGATGCGCTTTGCCTTCGGGCTGGTGGAGTAGACGGGGATCCGGCACGCAGCCGAGCGGTTGCGCTGTGAGTAGGCCAGATTCACCGGAGCCTCGTAGCCCGGTACCAGCCGACGATACGAGTTTGTGGTGGGGGCAGCGAACGCCAATAGAGCCGATGCATGTTTGAGAAGTCCGCCAATGTAGTATTTGGCGGTCTGGCTTAACAGAGCGTAGCCGGTGGAATCGTAGAAGACATTTTTCTCGCCTTTCCAAAGGCTTTGATGGACATGCATGCCGGAGCCATTGTCGCCGAAGAGCGGTTTGGGCATGAATGTGGCCGTCATGCCATGTTTTTTGGCGATCATGCGAATGATGTACTTGTAGTTCAACAAATTGTCGGCCATTCTGGTGAGCGTGCCGAAGCGCATGTCGATCTCACACTGGCCGGCGGTGCCTACCTCGTGATGATGCACTTCGACTTTCACTCCCAATTGTTGGAGAGCAAGCATGATCTCGGATCGGACGTCCTGCAGTTGGTCTGATGGCGGCACTGGGAAGTAACCTTCCTTGTGTCGCAGTTTGTATCCAAGGTTTGGGCCATCTTCTCGCCCTGTATTCCAAATGCCCTCCTCGGAGTCGACGAAATAGTAACCGCTATGCGCCGTCTGGTCGTAGCGGACGTCGCTGAAGATGTAAAACTCCGCCTCGGGTCCCCAGTAGCTCATATCAGCAATCCCTGTGCTCTTCAGGTAGAGTTCCGCCTTGCGTGCCACGTGGCGTGGATCGCGACTGTAAGCCTTTCGGCTGATCGGGTCGTACACATCGCAAATCAGGTTCAGTGTGGGAATGGAGAGCACAGGGTCCACAACGGCGGTTTCGGCGTCTGGAATCAGAAGCATGTCGCTCTCATGGATCTGCTGGAATCCGCGAATGCTCGAACCATCGAAGCCGATCCCATCGCTGAAGAAGTCGTCTTCGAGATCTTCTACGGGAATTGAAAAGTGTTGCCACATTCCCGGGAGATCAATAAACCTGAGGTCAACGATCTTGACGCCGGAATTCATGGCCAGTTCTCTAATCTCGGCGGGAGTACGTGGCATGCTGCTCACTCCTTTCAATTGTGGTTGTGACATTGATTCTTTATGCGGAGAAAACCATCGGAGGCGAAGGAATGATCTCACTGCTCAGAATCATTCTCTTTGAGACGAGAAATTATACCGCCGTGTTCTAAGGAACCTATAAAGATTTCAAGAGAAACTACAGAAGGTGGCGCCACAACCTCTCTTTGAAAAACAGCTGCTGCATCTCCGTGCTGCTTTGGACATTCGGTAGGCCCCGCCGGTAGGGGGACATCCGTTTAAAGCCAGCCGCCATTCGAATTATCGGTAACGGGGCCGCTGGAAACACCGGGGAGTTGCGACACCTGCTTGAGAAGTGAAGCGAGCAGCACCGCGAGGGCCTGGCGGATATCCTCCTCTGCGATGGGCCGCTTCTCTTCCGCGGTCTTTTTTACGACTTGCCAGACATAAGAATCACAAAAGACCATCGACCACTCGGCTGGTATCAAGGCAGCTTGCACGTGACCGTCGCGTTGCACGCAGGAAGGTGCAGCAAGATTGTCCGCGAAACGAATCCGCCCTGCAACCGGGGAACACCCCAACTGATCGGGCAAGGAGGATTCAACCTGCTCGAGAAGCTTCCGCGCCGCCACTACATAATTCTCGGGAACGGTTTCCAAGAGTATGATCTCGGCGCGGTCTGCGCTGATGTGTTGCCCGACCAATGGGTCTTGGGGATTTCTCGCCCGCGCGTATGCGATGCTTGCGGCGCGGGCTAGATCACGATCAATGTCCTCCAGGTGTGGCCGGCTAGCAGCCATGCGAGCGTAGTATCGATATCTCGCCAAATAGGCAAGCTCGGCCTCTGATCCTTGAAAATGTTCATATTGATAGAGAAGATCTTCTTCAAGCGCAGAGAGCCCTCGCGCCCGTGCCAGTGAGGCATACCACTTGAATGCTTTGTGCAGGTACCATTCGCGCGTCTTATACAGACGGTCTTTGCTGGTATTCTCACCGAAGATATTGAAGCTCAGTTGGTCGAACATCTCGATGTAGTCGTCTCGCTGCTGTGCGATTAGTGCAGACCACTGCAGGTTGGCCGATTCTAGGTATTCATCCAGGGAGCCCTCAGGAAAATAGGCGAAGTGGGGAGAGTAGCCGCCATCATGATGAATGTTTCCCCGGACAAACCCGGGCTTCATAGCTATCAGAAAGAAGTGAAACCCGTGGACGACCGCAGTCCGCTTGTCGCGGAGTTGCACCTGGGGGAGTCCTTGCGCATCCTTACCAAACAACAGCGGATAGAGTTTGTATTTGTGGAGCTCTTGCGTCAGGTTCTGCTCGAGTTCTGACTTGAAGCCGGAAAGATGGCCGATCTCAGGAGGCAAAAAGATCCGCCAATCCAGATCGCGTGTGTAGTCCCAATCCACGTGCCCCCAGCGGCTGACGCTCAGGCCCATGCTTCCGTATGGGGAAGTTGGCGTTTTTCCCACATGTTCCAAAAGATGTGGGCTCCCACGAGCGTAAGAACGAAGAGCCTCATCTACAACATGGCGGACCAGAGGAACCAGCTCAACGTCTTGCGTCCCTCCGAATCGTTCCTTAGGCAACAGAAAAGGTTCCACGCTAACAAGGTTGCGATGTGCGACGATGAAAGGTTGAAAGCGCAAACCCTGAAAGGACAAGCTCTCTGCTGTGTTTTGGAAAATCAATTCTAGTGTTTTGAGAAGAATGGGATTTCGGGAGAGAGCAGCGCGCACAGTTTCCAGCACAATTGATCCATTGCGTTTCGCGAACGGTTGGCGCGCAACCATATCGTTCCTGACGAGCGAGTTAATTGTAGCCTTCAAGGCGCACTTGTTCTGTCCGGTTTGCGGCCTTCTATGACAGGTTGTCCGTTATCAACTAGCCCGTTCTGAGAGAATGGTCGCCACACCGCAAACTACCAGTTGAGTAACCCACTCCTGGATTGTTTACTGAGTGGTAATTTCCGGGTGGGCGGTGATCCGCCCGCAATAGCCATAGCAGATGCGGAGTTCCCAAGAGCCGACTTTTAGGCACTCATCTGCGCAGTGATTTTGTGGACCAGACGATAGAAACGCACTATAAGTTCGAGCCGAAGGCCAGCAGACGGCCGCCGCAATCCTTCACTACAAACTCTCGCGAGCGCCATGGCGTGTTGGCAAGTTCCCGAGTGAACTCCACGCCGTTGGCTGCGTACTCGGCATGAAGCGTCTGCAACTTAGACAAAGAGGTATGCGTCCAGCAGTTCGTCCGCATGTTTGCCCGGATTGGCTGTCGGCGGCTCGGCGCAGCGGAAGTGAATCGCATGCTGGTCGCGCGCCACGATGGCGTAGACCGGCGGATCTTGCCACGTCCCCGGAGACTCGAAGCCAAGCTTGTCTTTGTAATAGGCGAGCCCTTGCGCGAATCTGACTAATCCGATTCACCTGGGCCGGAACGGCAGGCCGGCATCTGGCCGCCGGCACCTTGGCGCCTGGCTTTGAGTTCCAACTCCAGGCGGGCGTTGTCAGAGCGGATGCCAACGGGGCCGTGAAACGAGAGCGCTTCCCGCCCGACATTGCCTTCCCATACCGGCGAGTTGTCGACGAAGACTTCCAGTGCCTGCCCGTTCATCTCCGCGCGCAGCGTGCGCGTCTGCCCCGGGGTGAGCGGCGGCACCGGCGCGCTGTGAGCGGCCTTGATGTTTGTGTAACCGTGATTGCTACATTCACTGCTCGAGTGCTGGCCAGGATTGCTTTTCACCGAAACTACGATCTCCGATGCAGGCGCGATGCGCCACATGACGTAGACGAGATTGCAGGCGTCCTGGGCGTGCAGCTTGAGGCCAAACTGGCGGCGAAGCTCGCCCGAGCCAAGCGGCGCCTGATTCTCTGTCGGACCGGAATAGGTAAAGCGCGCTTCAAGATACTGGGAGGTTTCCAGATTCACATATGCGCGCATTTTCGGAACTGCTACGGACAAGCGCCGATCCGGAAGCTGTTCGACAGCGCCCTCGGTGAGGCAAAGATCGGCGCGTGACACAATCATGTTTTTTGCGTTTTGTGGTTGCGTGTTTCCGCTTGCGCCGAGAACGACAATGAGCAGCCAGGCGCGAGAAAGTCTTTCTGTTGGCATGCCGTGTCCTCCGATTGCCGGAGCTGTATCTGTCCGCGATTTTAATGGAGCTGCTACACCCGCAAACTCGACACTGCCCTTCCGCTTATGCCTCAAGGATCGACCGTTAGCGTGCCTACCGTCTGGGTCTAGTTCGCAGGGCTGATATTATGGTTCATCCGGAAGAAGTTTGTCGGATCATACTTCGCTTTCAGAGCCGCCAATCGATCGTAGTTCGCTCCATAAGCCGAACGCGCAACCGCCTGACCCTCGTCGGATTGGTAGTTGACATAAGAGCCTGAGACCAGAAACGGCTTCATTGCAGCCCAGTACTCACGCGTCCGTTGAATGTTCTTATCAGTGTCGGCGGGATCCTCCCAAACCGACCATGCAATCAGGTTCCACGCGGGCCTTCGATGCGGAAAAGCGGTCTCCGCAACTCCGACGCGAGTCGCAGCGCCATGCCAGTGCTCGATGAAGGGTGCAAACGTATGAGGTGAGGGGCTCTTTCCCGCCCATTCTGCGATTGTCTCGATGGCCTCGTCGCTTAGCACCTGCAGGAAGTTGGATTTCACGTAGGTATAAAGGCCTAACGGAAAGAAAGGCTCGAAGAAGCTCTGTACATAAGCCATGGCGCTGATCATGTCTGCCATCGGCGGTCCGAAATTCCGCAAGGGTTGCAGAATCCTTTCACCCTCAGATAAGGATGAGCCGCAATAGCACACAGCCACAGCGAAAACCTTCATCCCATCGGGCAGTGTGAATGCTCCGGCCTGAAGTACAACTTCGTCGGGAAGAGTCTCGGCATATTCGCGGCAAAAATGTACCACGTCCCTGGTCTTGTTGACGGGGTACAACACCGCGCCTCCAAAGACCGGACCAAGCTCGTGCAGGAGATACTCCAATGAAGTCACAACCCCGAGGTTCCCGCTGCTGCCGCGTATCCCCCAGAACAAATCTCCGTTCTCGTCAGGGTTAGCAGTAAGCAGACGTCCATCGGCTGTAACCATATCCACGCCGATCAGGTTGTCGAGGGCTAGACCATGTTTGGCCATCAGGTTACCGAACCCGCCTCCGAGGGTTAGCCCGGAGATTCCGGTGTTTGGAAGCAGCCCCATAGTCGTTGCCAGTCCGAATGCCTGCGTCTCGCGGTCAAACTCACCCAGCCTCAAACCGGGCTCGGCCCGAACAGTTCGTCTAATCGGATCGACCCTGATTCCTTTCATCGCCGAGAGGTCAATCATCAGTCCGTCATCGCACACCGATTTCCCCGCAACGCTGTGTCCCCCTCCACGGATCGAGACAAGCAGATTGTGTTCGCGTCCAAAGCGGACGCAGGTGAGTACATCGGCAGCGCCGGCGCACCGCGCAATGATGGCCGGCTTGCGATTGATCATTGCATTGGGAATGACTCGAACCTCATCGTAGCCCGGCTCACCGGGACACAGCGAGGGTCCACGAAGGGACTCACGAAATTTCTGAATTGCAGGTTGGGGAATCATCATGCAGCACCTCAAGGACTGAGGGCGACGTTGCCGAGTGCGCATCTTTGCTCAGTGAGGGAGGAAACTAAGCGCCTACGGTTCGCACCGATTTCGGGCGGGTCACCTTAGGCGTTCATAGTACAGATAATCCATGTGCCACTTCCATAGCCCATCTTCCTGACGCCAGAAGACAACGCACTTCACTTCCATCTGTGCTCCGGAAACCGATTGAGTGGCAGTGCATCCTTGTGGCCGATCAGGCGATGAGGATGCACACTCAAGTCATCAAGATTGAGTTCTGTGACGATGAAGCCATTCTGGGTTACAGGGGGCATGCAGGTCGATCAAGGGGATGGATGCTGGCTCCGGTGCTGGAGCAGATTGCGGCTGGGGGCGGATGCATCTCGCGCGGTTGGAAAAGGGTGCACGGCGATAGCGGGGCGGATGCACCGCTCAGTCCAGCGAACGGAATAGATCCGGGCGGCGCTGAATCACGATGTTCGCGAATGCAATCGTGGCGAATACCACATAGGCCCATATCAGCCAGCGGACGGATGAACGCCAAACCTTGCCGTAGAAATCCTCGAAGAGCAGCAAGGCTGGAACGATAGTCGCAAATTAATTTCGCTACCCGCTGTGCTTCCGCTAACTCTCCCACAGAGGCAATTTACCTAAACTGACTTTCGGGCGTTATGGAGGATTCACTTCTGGATCGCCTATCACTGAGCCGCAATGACCGGAAAGGCTGACGAATCGCATTCGCGAGGTGCTGTCGCCCCTGTCGCAAGGCAGGTTCCTGGTCAGCCTGTAATGGAGTGAACGCATATAGTCTTGTCGCGAAGCCGTCGTCGAGCAAGCCTCAGACTTCTTCCGGCCGCACGAAAGGCGTTCGGTAGCCTCGATCGTTGTCGCGCAACAACCTCTGCGCTTCTTCATCGCCGATAACCTGCTGCGTGTCTGGATTGAAGTTTATCGTCCTGCCTAGCCGATAGGACGCATTCGCGAGGTGTACAAGCGCACAAGAGATGTGTCCTTCCTCAATGGGGGCATTCAGATCCGCCTTGTTTCGACTGGTCACGCAATCAATGAAATTCTTGAAGTGATCCAGTTCCGTGCCGCCATGAGCGACAGTCTGTTCTTCTTGATCGCGACCCATCCAGACCGCATAAGTATCCGCGTCTTCATCGCCTGTGGCAAGGTATCCCTTGGAGCCGTAGAATATGTTTCCGACCGTATTATGGGTGCCTGCCATTGGACCTAGCTTCTCGTTGACGATCGAACTTCTTTGGCTCGGGCGCGCCAAGACTTGGTGTTCCGATTTGGGCCTCATGATTGGTAATCCAATGCCTGACTTCGAAAGTAATCATGCGGCGCTGGCCGTTCGGCAGATCGAATTCGAACGCGCAGTTTAGGTCGTTTGGAGTCTGCTGATCGTCGTCGAACATAAAATGGCCGCCGATAGCGCTTACTTTGTTCGGAAAGCCCAGGCCCATGCCCCATCGAGCCAGGTCTACCTGGTGAACACCTTGGTTTCCAAGATCCCCATTGCCGTAGTCCCAGAACCAGTGCCAGTTGTAGTGGAACCGATTTTTCGTAAATGCGTGCTCTGGCGCCGGTCCGGTCCACAGATTGTAGTCAACGTCTTGCGGAACCGGCTGCACAGGTGCCGTCCCAATCGTGTCTCGCCACTTATAGCAGAGCCCTCGACCCATATACGTCTCCCCGATAATCCCGTCACGCATCCTCTGTACGGCCTCGCGGACTGTCGTTGCGGAACGGATCTGCGTTCCGTGTTGGACCATGCGGTTATATCGGTGGGCCGCGCTCACCAATTGCTTGCCCTCCCATAGGTTGTGAGAGCACGGTTTTTCAACGTAGACATCTTTGCCCGCCTGACATGCCCAGATTGCAATTAAGGAGTGCCAGTGGTTTGGGGTCGCGATTGAGATAGCATCGATCGATTTGTCTTCGAGCAGTTTTCTGACGTCGGTATACGTGGCTGGTTTAGGCAGCCCCATCTTCTCCATCTGCGCGAGCCGCAGCCGTAAGACGTTCTCATCAATGTCGCACAGTGCGGCAATCTCCACGTTGGGCAATTGTGAGTAGTTGTCGAGATGATCGCCGCCCCGCCCGCGTACACCACAGATCGCCACGCGTACGCGGTCGTTCGCCCCCATCACAAGCGCCGAGCGGCCAAGGAAAGACACGCCTCCGAGTGCCGTGAGACCGGTCGCACCGGTGATTAGAAA
>Ga0206827_1183_pt1 | contig 11907 bp, 11 predicted proteins | sample Alteio_BWOrgCont_77_FD_152852 | JGI IMG/M metagenome (GOLD analysis project Ga0206827, IMG submission 152852) | Enriched cells from forest soil in Barre Woods Harvard Forest LTER site, Petersham, Massachusetts, United States -... | ecosystem: Environmental > Terrestrial > Soil > Temperate forest >...
GCATAAAAAATGATTTATACAACAACATCATTTTTTTGCTTTTCTTCTTGCTTCTGCATTCTTTGCTAGATTTGCTTGGACCTTTTGAGTAGCCGCAGAAACGGGTTTTGGTTTAGGTCCCCGCTCACGATGACGAAAAAAGTTCGGTTGTGCTGCCTTAGCGTCTGCCGCTGCCTTAGCATCTGCCGCTACCTTAGCATCTGCGGCTGCTTTAGCATCTGCGGCTACCTTTGCTTCCGCTTGCTGCCGCACGCGCACCAAATGTGCCTGCTCTTCTGCTCTAATCTTTGCCTGTTGTTCTTGTTCATTTTGTCTCGCGACCATTGCATTGACGTTTGCTCTTCGACTATTTCTTGGTGCTGTTTGTGCCATCGCTGCTCTTTCTGCTTTTCTCTGTGCACCTGATTCTGCGCCTTTTTTTAATGTATGTAGCAGATACGACAATGCCGCTATTGCCGTAATATACATAACGTTTTTAAGCAACAACTCACCTGTTAATATTGAATTCTCTTCTTTACCCATCTTTTATATACCTCGTTAATTATGTTAAATATTTAAACAAGGATAACAAAAAAAACTTAAGTAAACATTAAAAGAATCATTCTGGATATTTCCACAATTGCATAAAAAATGATTTATACAACAACATCATTTTTTCGCTTTTCTTCTTGCTTCTGCATTCTTTGCTAGATTTGCTTGGACCTTTTGAGTAGCCGCAGAAACGGGTTTTGGTTTTGGTCCCCGCTCACGATGACGAAAAAATTTCGGTTGTGCTGCCTTAGCGTCTGCCGCTGCCTTAGCATCTGCGGCTGCTTTAGCATCTGCCGCCGCTTTCGCATCAGCCTCTCGCTGCCGTACTGCTGCTAGATATACTCGTTCTTCTTCTTTAACTCTCTGCTGTCGCGCTCGCTTTTCTTCTCTCGCTGCGATTGCTTTGGCGTCTGCTTCCTCTGCTATTTGTGTTGCTCGAGCTGCTCGTACTACTTGTACCATTTGTTCCACCACTGTACGATCTACTTCTACTGCTTCGTCTAGCTCTACTAATTTTCTATGTATTGTAATAACTATTGCCATTGCTGCAAAAAAACCACCGCTTATGAGCAATAGACTAAGTCCTGATATTGAATTCTCTCCTGTACCCATCATACACCTCGTTAATTATGTTGAATATTTAAACAATGGTAACAAAGAAAACTTAAGTAAACATTAAAGAGAGTCATTATCCGGTAATGCGTAAATCGGTGGTCTCCCTTCTTCCAGCGCGCTTTTTGCGCTGGGAGAAGGGTCGGGGATGAGGGTTTCGGTCGTAGCACATTCTTTCTAAATGGTATTGTGCAGATCATCAACACCCTCACCCCCTGCCCCTCTCCCAAAACAAAAAAATGTTTTGGGAGAGGGGAGAGCTTCGAGCGGAGGCTCCCTTCTCCCAGCACGCTTTTTGCGCTGGCAGAGGAGAGAGCTTCAAGCGGAGGACTCCCTTCTCCCGGCGCGCTTTTTGCGCTGGGAGAAGGGTCGGGGATGAGGGTTTTGGCCGTAGCACATTCTTTCTAAGTGGTTACGACACCTCATTAAGATAACTTGAATTGGGATAGTTATAACGCAACACTTTCACACTATCATTTTCAAGCTGTGTGAGATGCAATGCACGATACGATTTGGCCATCATCACCAGCGCTTCTGGGACAGCGGTAGCACCCTGGTAACTCTGCACAACCACATTCGCACGATCCGCAGCAGCTACGTAAGCTTTACGACCATAGTAATATTTCGCAACTTGTAACTCATGGTCTGCAAGCACATTACGTAAATAAATCATGTATTGATGCGCGGCAGGTGCATAGGGACTATTGGGGTACAATCGAACGATAGTCGAAAAATCTTCAAACGATTTTTTTACTTGTGTCAGGTCACGTGTTGCCAAATCAATCGTGAAGAAACGTTCAAAAATACCTAGGTTTTGATAATAATTAGAGAGCCCAAGCATAAAATAAGCATAATCAATATGCGGACTGGTTGGGTAAGAATGAATATAGCGCTCGGCTGCGGCTTCTGCTGACGTATAATCTTGCGTCATGTAATACGCGTAAATAATATGAAGTTCAGCGGTTTGAGTATTATGCTCAAGCGGATACTGCACTTCCAACGCCTCAAAACGCTTTACCGCTTCCGAGTAACTTTTATCACGTAAAGCATCTTCACCACGCTGGAAAATTTGGTTTGGGGTTTCACCCTTATAAGTTTCCGCAGGATCGGTGACGCTTGAACATGCATTTAATAACACCACTGAGGATGCCAATGCAGTTGATACGATTAGATATTTTATTAATTTCATGACCAACCTTAAAACTTCAATAGGATTGGGCGTGCATTGTAAACGAATTTTTGACATCATTCACGCAGTAAAAACTTAATGAATGAGAAAAATGACTGAAAAAATCCATCACAGCTTCACAATTCCTGACCACCTGGGTGGTTTAAGGCTAGATCAAGCAATCGTTAAACTATTGCCAGACTATTCGCGCACGCAAATTCAAGATTGGATAAAAGCCGGTTCAATACTTTTAGATGGCGCTCCAGCTAAAGCCAAGCAGTTAGTCATAGGCAGCGAAATGGTAGTCATTGATGCAGCCCCAAAAATACAACCTGCCTGGAAAGCTCAGGATATTTCGTTGAATATTGTTTTTGAAGATGATGCTTTGCTCGTCATCAACAAACCCGCGGGAATGGTTGTACATCCTGCAGCGGGCAACCCCGACCAAACGCTGTTAAATGCGATATTGCATCACTGCCCTGATTTACATAAATTACCTAGAGCTGGCATTGTTCATCGTCTTGATAAAGATACTTCGGGTCTTTTGGTCATCGCTAAAACCCCTATCGCACTCAGCGACCTAATCAAACAATTGAAAGCACACACAATCACACGTATTTATCAGTCTATTGTTTCTGGCATGATTATCAGCGGCGGCACCATTGATGCGCCTATTGGCCGTCACCCTATTCAACGTAAACGTATGACAGTGACTGACGCTGGCAAAACTGCTATTACCCATTATCGAGTAGTAGAACATTACCGCGGACATACTCGCGTTAAAGTACAGTTAGAAACGGGAAGAACCCATCAGATTCGTGTACATATGGCGCATATCCATCATCCCGTATTGGGTGATCCAGTTTATGCTGGACGTTTGCAACTTCCCAAAGGCGCTACGCCTGAGTTAATCGCACTGCTACGCCGCTTCAAACGCCAAGCACTACATGCTTCTGAATTAGCACTGGTTCATCCGGTCACACATAAAACCATCTCCTGGCAAGCGCCACTACCAGAAGATATGAAAGAATTGATTTCTGTTCTCAAGCAGGATATACAATGATTTTAGAACCTCGCTGGCCTGCGCCTCGTCACATTAAAGCCTGCATTACGCTACGCACTGGCGGAGTCAGCCCAGCGCCTTATGCACAATTTAATTTAGGCGATCATGTTGGGGATAAACCAGAACATGTAATTGCAAATCGTGAAATTTTAAAAAATAAACTCGCACTTCCGCATGAACCCATTTGGATTCAACAAACTCATAGCATAATCGCTGTTGAGGCGACACCGGAGAACACAAGAAAAGAAGCCGATGCTTCTTATACATCGCAACCAAATCAAACTTGTGTCATTTTAACTGCTGACTGTCTACCCATTTTAGTCTGCAACAAAAACGGCACACATATCGCGGCAATTCATGCTGGTTGGCGCGGATTAGCAAACGGTGTGATTGAAGCAACTTTAGCAAAATTAAATGTACCACCGGAAGACTTGTTGGTCTGGCTTGGACCTGCAATTAGTGCGAAACATTATGAAGTAGGACATGAAGTACGCGATCAATTTTTAAGTATTCAACCCAATGCAACTCATGCATTTACTCCTTCACCTAATCAGCGTTGGTTAGCAGATTTATATGAGTTAGCACGTTTGCGTTTAAAAAATATCGGAGTAACTACAACTTACGGTGGAGAATACTGCACCTATTCTGATAAAAATCTCTTCTATTCATACCGTCGCGATGGAAAAGAAACGGGGCGCATGGCGAGTTTGATTTGGATTCCTCATTAGAGTTCTAAACGTCGTCTCTGAAATCTATCACCTGGATCATCCTCTATATGCTCTTGTTCAGCATATTGAGCATTGGTGGTGGTGGCTCTTGCGCTGGTGGCGGCATTGGTACTGACACTACCTATTGGTGGTGGTGGCTCTTGCGCTGGTGGCGGCATTGGTACTGACACTACCTTTGGTGGTGGTGGCTCTTGCGCTGGTGGCGGCATTGGTACTGACACTACCTCTTGTTTAGACATTTGCGTATGCTCTGCTTGATAGTCAACTAGTTTTTCAACTGCTAACCTATAGTCCTCGACACATGACTCAGCGTGCAATTTCATTCCATGGGGTCCAAATCCTCCAGGAATAGGCACTGTAAGATCAGGCTTAAGCAATGAACCAGCAAATGCAGAATCTATTTCTTTACTCAAGATTTGAATTTGTTTTCGTACCTCAACTAACCGTTCTGAACTAAGCGTTGATTGCACTGCGGGATCATCATTTACGAACTGTAAAGCAGCAAGCTCTGCCTTTTTTGCTATGGTTTGCAATACTAACTTTCTAGCTCCATCCCATTTTCCCTCTTGTGTCGGAATCTTACCTTCTGCTTGAATCATTGTTAACCACAAAACTTTTAATTTTGCCTGAGCGGCAACCAAGGATAAATAATTAATCTTTGCCTGCAACGCTGCTAATCGTAAAGCATGAACAGTAGCGGCAGTAGCAGCGCTACCCTTAAGTATTTCTTGAAACAATGCTTTTTCTGCTTGCAGCCTTTTTATTTCCAATTGTTGTCCACCATACCTTAAATCTTCCATAATTGAGGCTAATAGTCTTTGAGCTGGTGTACTGACTTGGGCTATTTCGGCTTGTAATTTTGATACAGTAACAAGAGGTGCAGCCTCTCGCTCACTACCAACTAATCTTTGATTTCGCTGCAGCGACGCTACTGCAGCATCATAAGCACTCACGCTCATACCCTGACCTACCTCTGTATGCCGCAACATAAGTTGCACTGTTCCATTACTGGATTGCACTTTATATAAATCTTCATCTATCTCCTTTAGATCTTTTGCTGTTACTTTTTTAGCCTCAGCCCTCGAATTCTGGCGGCGCAGCTTATCTTCCATTTGCCTATTTACCTCAGAATAAGACTCTACTTTTTTAGGAGGCTCTACTTTTACGCTAGCAGCAGCCTCTGGATGCGCTGCTTTCCATCTGTTTAATAATGGCGGTTCCACTTTATAATTCTCATGAGCAATAAGAAATCGACGATAACTCTCATTAACTTGCTGAAGAACACCAGCTTGTAATTGATCATGAAAAAATGTTAAAAGCTTCGGATTTTCATTAAAAAACTTGGTTAAGTCCTGCCAATTATCGTGATAACGAATAACTGTTTCATAATCTTCCTTTAGTTTGAGGTCATTTAAGATTTGATCTAGTGCGCGAGCAAATTGACTTACCTTATCCTTAAATCTGACACCCGGTTCATTCTCAAAGAAGTAAATCGTTAGCGCATGAACTGATGTAGATAAATAAGGAAGGTTGAGTAATTCTTTTATATGTAGCATACCATAAACAACTTTATCTCTTCGAAGAATCGCAGAGTCTACACGTTTAGGCTTAAATGGCTGAGTTTGAACATCAGACAAACGCTGCATTGCGCTTAAATATTGGCTCAAAAATTCATAATATGTTTTTTCTGCTCGCCAAACTGGCGTATCGTCTACATGAGCATCAAGCCACTTTATTTTATCCTGCAATGCCTTAGAATCAATCATCATATCATATAACGGATTACGCTGTACTACTTGCGTGGTGCCTTCTGCATTAACTTCTGTTTACAACCGACTTAAGCACTGCTTAGCTTCTAATAATTCACGACCCGTTAAATTTTTCTGCTGAACACCGATTGATATAGCTTCATCGAGGGCATTTAAAGTCGCGTGCTTTTTTAACTTTTCGGAGGCTTCCGCCTCTACCATACATCTTAAAAGGTCAAGTCTTGCATAGCTAACTGCTGCTAAAAAATAATTAACGGTTTCTCTAACTTCTTCTAATCTCACTTTTGGATCAACCAAGACAAGCATACTGAAACGTAAATCCTCCGAAGCCTGTTTTAATTTTTTTTGGTACAGTTCAGCCTCCATCAAAACTTCCATAATAATGCCATCAGAAGCAGCAACTGCTGGTGATTTAGCCTTTTTAGCCTCATCTCTATTCGGTAATGCTGATGAAGATGCACTCATTAAATAATCCTTGTTTTTTATACTCGGCTTTGGCCATTTTCGGAATGGTGGACACACATTGCGCGTGTACTGGTAGGGTGGGCAAAGGCTGCTCTTTAGCCGTGCCCACCATAAGCCCAAACAGTAATGAAGCGCGCAATATTTTGTCCACCCTACATCAGATTTTTAAAAATAGCCAAAGTTCAGTTATAGGGGCTGTTTACAATTCGCTAGGCTGAGCCAAAAACCACTGATATTCGAGCATCGCATAGCGAGAGGCATACTATCATAAGGAAAATATTTACACAATAATACGGAAATGCGCCTTCAAATACGTTTCCCTATCCACTATCCTCCCAGGAATATTCAATTCTTTTTCCGCAAACGCAAGCGCTCTTTCTTCGCGGGCACGTGTAGTCGGATCCTGCATATCCCATACGACTTGGATCAGCTCTCTTTCTCCTGCTAATGATTCTGTCACAAAATCAATTTCATACCCCACCGCTGTCCGATAATAAAATATTTTTTTGTTAGCGCGGCGTAAATCTAGATACACTTGATTCTCCAACAGTCGGCCTAAATTATCCGCCTGGCTAAAACTATTAGCTTGGACTAAGCCATTATCAACCGCATAAATTTTCTTTTGCGCAATCTGCGAATGACGCAATGACTCTGTCCAAATTGGAACGGTTGCAATTAAATAGGCATCTTCTAAATAATCCATGAAATTGTAAATAGTATCTTTTGCAACTGAATAACCCTGGCTTTTGATATCGTTATAAAATTTATTTCCAGAAAAAAGCGACGACATATTTTTTAATAAAGTACTCGTTAAATATTTTAACAAAGCAATATTTGTCACACGATGGCGTTCAACCACGTCACGAAAAATAACTGTCTCAACGTAATTTTGTAGTGTTTCCCGCGCTATATTTTCTGGCATGCCTTGAATAGCGGGAAATCCTCCTACTTTCAAAAAATTCTTAAATTGCTGTTGATAAATATCCATAGTGATTTTTCCGTGGGACTTGGCGGGTTTTTTTACTGCATGCGCTAACAAATACTCACTAAAATCATAAGGCCAAATTTCAATAGCTAGTGATCGCCCACGCAAAGTCGTCGCGATTTCCTTACTTAACAATTTTGCCGATGATCCGGTTAAATAAATCTGCACATTTTTCGTATCAAAAAACCGCCGGACAACTAATTCCCAACCAGCCACATTTTGTAATGCGTCTAAAAATAAATAACAGCGACGCTCGTGATTCTCAGGATAAAATGTATAAAATGCTTCAAGTAGTGCTGCCATCTGTTTCTGGTCCATCGGCAACAATCGATCATCTCCAAAATTAATATAAAGAATCGTTTGCAGCGGAACTTTTTTCGCGAGCAACTCATGAATAACTTGGTATAAAAAATAGGTTTTACCCGTGCGTCGCATACCAATCGCAACTTTGATCATTTTATCTGTATCGGGAAATGAATAGCGTCGCGGAACGCTGACCTGCATTTTCGAAAGTGACGCGTGAAATTCTTCGAGCAACGTTTCAAATAGCGACATGTTATCTATCCTTCCCTATAAGGATAAGTATACATGGTTTTATCCTTCTATAAAAGGATAGAAATGATGATTCCCGTTCCACCGATTAACGAGTAGAATACGCAGTATTTATCCGGGGAAAAGCATATGCAGAAAATTCTTTTGCGTCTCTTCAAAGTAGTTCTCATATTCTCATGGTTTACCAGCCTGAGCTGTTATGCAACCGCTCCCATGGAGGGCAGTCTCGCACCCATGCTGGCAAAAGTCTTACCAACTATCGTCAATATCCATGCCGAAATCAAAGTCACTGATCTTAGCACGCTTAACCGGTTACAACGGCAACAAGGTAATCAAAGCGATGACACTAACGGGGAAGCTTTTGTTTCCATTGCATCAGGTGTCATCGTCGATGCCAATAAGGGTTATATCATCACAAATGCACATGTGATTGAAGACGCACAAAATATTACAGTCACTGTAAAAGATGGGCGACATTATACTGCTAAAGTGATTGGCATTGATAAACCCTCTGATATCGCAGTATTACAAATTCATGCAAAAAATCTAACTGCTTTAGCGATGGGTGATTCAAATGATTTAAAAGTAGGTGATTTTGTTGCCGCGATTGGTAGCCCATTTGGTCTGAACCAAACTGTGACCTCGGGAATTGTCAGCGCACTGGGACGTACCACCTTAGGCATAGAAAGTTACGAAAACTTCATTCAAACCGATGCGCCCATTAATCCAGGAAACTCTGGCGGCGCATTAGTTAATACACAAGGACAACTCGTAGGTATCAATACCGCTCTTCTTGCTACCTCAAGAGGCAGTCTTGGCATTGGTTTCGCTGTACCTATCAGTATGGCAAAAAGTGTTATGTTGCAATTGATTCAGTTTGGTAATGTACGCCGTGGTGCATTAGGTGTTGGCGCAGAAGATATCACACCCGATTTAGCCACTGCTTTTAATCTTAATGAAAAAGGCGCGGTGGTCACTCAAGTCATGCCCAGCTCACCTGCACAAAAAGCAGGAATACAAATTGGCGATATTATTACAAATGTAAATGGCGCAGACATTAAAAATGCAAATGATGTGGTAACTGCAATTGCTTTCTTGCGTGTGGATTCAAAGGCTAACATTAAAATGTTACGCAACAACAAATCAGTAACCGTCAATGTTGTTATCTCTGATCCGCAAAAACGTCAACAAGAAGAAGAAAATCTTAATCCGCTTTTATATGGTGTTGGTTTAAAAGATTTTACGCAATTCAGCCCGATCTATGGAGACATCGCAGGTGTTTTAGTTGTCTCAGTCGATGAAGATAGCAATGCATGGCATGCAGATTTACGTCCAGGTGATGTTATTACTTCGGCCAATCAACAAAAAATTGCATCTATTACTGATTTGAAAACTCAAGCAACAAAATCGAAAGACTCTTTGTTGTTGCATGTGCTACGCGGTGGCGGGGCATTGTTTTTAGTCGTGAGTAAAGAGCAGTAATTAGTGGTCTCCCTCCTCCCAGCGCGCTTTTTGCGTTGGGAGAAGGGGAGAGCTTCGAGCGAAGGGGATATGCACAAAATAAGCAAATAAAAAAAGAGGAGTACTATGCTACACGTTTCCCCACAAATGAAAAAAATGCTATCGATTGCAGGTATTGTTTTCGGTTTAATTTTCGGCTGGTATGTTGTAAAAAAAGTTTTATTCTTGGTTTTTATGTCCACGTATGAAATGCCACCCGTCACCATATCAGCAACGGTTGCAACCGTGCAAACCTGGCAGTCGTATCTTACATCCGTTGGTACATTAACAGCGAATAGTGGCGTCGATGTTAGCTCAGAAGTGTCAGGCATAGTGCGAGAAACACATTTTACTCCAGGACAATTTGTCAAAAAAGGCGATCTACTCGTACAACTGGATACTAGCGTTGAAGAAGCACAATTAAAAGATAATCAATCACGTTTGAAGTTAGCACAAATTAATTATGATCGTGATAAAACACTCTTGAAAAAAAATGTTGCTGCACAATCAGTTGTCGATACTGACTTAGCAACGCTTGAAGAAGCTGAAGCCAGTGTTGTTGTCATAGCGATAATTGGTGACGCGATTTCACGTGCGCCTTTGATGGCGGCATCATAAGGTGAGAGTCCCTCTTCGAGATGCCGATAAATATTTTCAACCACAACAATCGCATCATCGACAACAAGTCCAATAGCAAGCACCATGGCAAGTAGAGTCAACAAATTTAATGAATATCCCATGGCGAGCAGGAGCGAACATACACCAATGAGAGACAGTGGGATGGTGACAACAGGAATTGCAACAGTTCGTATCGTACCTAAAAATAAAAATACCACGAGAATAACAATGATGGATGCTTCAGAAATACTATAAATCACTTCATGAATAGAATCGCGAATATATTCCGTGCTGTCATAAACCACTTTACCTTCAAAGCCGCTAGGATAATTTAATTCAAGCTCAGGCAGAATTTTTCTGACATTACTGATGGTGGTCAGTGGATTCGCGGTGGGCGTGCCTTGAATGCCGATAAACACCGCATTTTTTCCATTGAAAATAACCGAGGAGTCATAATCTTCTGCGCCTAATTCTACTTTGGCAATATCATGTAAGCGTATGAGTGTCGTGCCTTGGTTTTTAACAACAATATTTTCAAATTGATCAACATCATTCATGTTGGTGAGTGCATTAATACTAAAGACCACATAACTACCTTTGATTTGTCCTGCAGCACTTTGAAAATTTTGTGCTTGTAATGCAGCAACAACATCATTGGCAGAAAGATTTAATGCAGCCATTTTTTCTGTGTTTAACCAGATGCGCATTGCATAAGTATGTCCGCCCAGAATGTCTGCGGTGGAAACTCCATCAACGGTTTGTAGTTTTGGACGTATAATACGCGACAAATAATCGGTGATTTGCTGATTAGACATTTGTTGACTATTAAAACCAATATACATTAATGCCAAACTGTTGCCGGTTGCTTTTAGTATCACGGGTTGATTACTTTCTTTTGGCAGTAAGTTACGGACTTCTGCAACTTTTGCCATGATATCAGTCATTGCGAGATGCGGATCAAAGTTTAAGCGTATATAAGCTTTCACGACGCTGACACTTTGGCTACTTTGTGCAGTGATGTAATCTACGCCTTCAGCGCTAGCAATGGCTTTTTGAATAGGGGAGGTAATAAATCCCTGCATCAATTCAGCATTTGCACCAGGATAAGTCGTGGTGATGGAGATGACGGTATTATCCATTTTTGGAAATTGACGTAGCGGCAGCTCGCTTAACGCTCGCAAACCAAATAGCAGTATGATTAAACTAATGACGCTTGCTAGAATGGGGCGTTGAATAAAAATATCGGTAAACCGCATTGATACCTCTTTAATGTAACCTGTTAATTTGTTGAAATGGTGGGCACGCTGCGCTTTGCCCACCCTACATCATCTGTTAATCAGTTAATTTAACGTAGGGTGGGCAAAGCGCAGCGTGCCCACCGTTAAAGAGGTCTTATAGCTCCACGCTGTTATCAATGACGACATGAGTGTCATTTTGTAATTTTAATTGTCCAGACGTTGCAACTTGATCGCCAGCTTTGATACCACTCTCAATGACAGCTAGATTGCCGCGACGTTCACCTACTTTCACATATTGGCGTGTTACATATAACGTAAGATGTTTCTTTTTCCCTTTAGATTTGATCAAAAATACAGAGTCACCATGTAAGCTGTATGAGATAGCTGTTTGCGGTAGTGTGATCACATTTTTTTGTTCGCGTAACCATACTTTCACCAGAGCAAACATCCCAGGGTAGAGTTGGAAATTTTTATTTGGAATGATTCCTTGGACCAAAATATTATGTGTTGTTTGATCAACTTTGGCGTTGATTGCTGCAATCGTTCCCTGAGTAGATTGATTGTTTGTTGCATTTAAATTGATATCCACTTCTATGGGTTGTTGGATATACAAATTTGGAATGTATTGTTCTGGTAAATTAAATTTAACATGTAGAGGATCTAATGCTTGCAACGTTA
>Ga0206827_1184_pt1 | contig 11862 bp, 14 predicted proteins | sample Alteio_BWOrgCont_77_FD_152852 | JGI IMG/M metagenome (GOLD analysis project Ga0206827, IMG submission 152852) | Enriched cells from forest soil in Barre Woods Harvard Forest LTER site, Petersham, Massachusetts, United States -... | ecosystem: Environmental > Terrestrial > Soil > Temperate forest >...
ACCAGCCATATCTTTGAAGTATAAAACAATTGCAAAACATCATGCAAACATATATCTCCATACTCCGCGGCATAAACGTAGGCGGACAGAAAAAGATAAATATGAAGGAACTTAAAGCCCTTTATGAAGACATGGGTTTTCAAAATGTGAGGACTTATATTCAAAGCGGGAACGTAGTTTTTGAGCATAAAAATAGTCAGCACAAAGACCTGCCAGAAAAAGTGGGACAAAAAATATTTGAGAAATATGGGTTTGAAGTCCCGGTTATTATCCGGACGGTTGAGGAAATTGAAAATGTGCTGAATACTAATCCACTCCTGAAAAAGGAGAATGTATTGATTGATAGGTTGTACGTTACATTTTTGGCTGACGAGCCACAAAAAGAACATCTTGAGAAAATAAAAAGCTACGATTATCCGCCCGAAGAATTTATCATCCTTGGCAAGGAGGTTTATTTGTACTGCCCTACCGGATACGGAGAGGCTAAGCTTAACAATAATTTCTTTGAAAACAAACTTAAAGTAACTGCTACTACAAGAAACTGGAGAACAGTGAATGAATTATTGAAAATTGCCAATCCCTGATATACTTAATCTTTTCTTAATATTAAGCAAAGGTTAAGAGGGCGTATTTTTGCTAAAAAATTAAGCATGAATAGTAATGAGAATATCCCTTCTATAGACCTTGAAGATTTTCTTTCCGGTGACCCTGTGAGGAAGCAGGCATTTGTAATGCAGTTAGGTCTTGCCTACGAGAATATAGGTTTTGTGGCCGTGCGTAATCACGGCCTGTCTGATGAATTGACTGATCAGCTCTACCGCCGGGTAAAAGCTTTTTTTGATCTGCCGGTTGAGATAAAAAAGAAATACGAAATTGAAGGGCTTGCCGGGCAGCGCGGATACACTTCTTTTGGGAAGGAACACGCAAAAGGCGCAAAAGAAGGTGACTTAAAAGAGTTCTGGCATTTCGGGCAGGAGGTGGAAGATAATGACCCTATAAAAAACGAGTATTATCCGAATGTGATTTGTGAAGAAGTGCCCGGTTTTAATAAAGTAGGGATACAGGCTTACAAAGCATTGGAAAATGCAGGGAAAGAAATATTGCGCGCTATTGCGCTATATCTGGGGCTGGAAGAAAATTATTTTGATGCTAAAATCCATAATGGCAACAGCATACTCCGGCCTATTCATTATTCACCCATAATTGATGAGCCGAAGAATGCTGTACGAGCCGGGGAACATGAAGATATAAACCTGATTACTTTGCTAATAGGAGCATCGGCTGAGGGGCTGGCAATAAAAACGCTGGATGATAAATGGGTGCCGGTAACTGCCCTGCCCGGCCAGATAGTGGTGAATGTAGGCGATATGCTTCAGCGCCTTACCAACAACAAACTACGCAGCACCACGCATTGTGTACTAAACCCGCCGCGTGAACTTTGGAATACGTCACGGTACTCCATACCTTTTTTTCTGCACCCCCGTATGGATATGCCGTTAGATTGCCTTGCTTCCTGCATTGATGAAAAAAACCCAGTTGCCTATGCGCCAATTACTGCCGGAGAATACCTTATCGAACGATTGAGAGAAATAGGGCTTAAATAAAAAATAAAACGCTGTTTTGTTCAAAATCCAATAATATGAGCTATAATAGTTGTACCTTTGAAGTGTGAATATTACATTAGATGAAGCGTTGGTAATTAAATCTCAATTTGACCACCTTGTTGGCAAGGATTTTACCTCTCCCGATGGCAAACAAGTTTTCTATGTTTATGATATAGCCATATTGCCCGTAACTGGCGGTTATCTCGAATTCAGTAAGCAGAAATACAAAAACCCCGCGGTATTTAAAAAATTCCTGGTAGCGAATAAAGACAGGAAAATGAGCCTTCATTTTGTAACAGATGAGGCAAGGAGCCGCTTTACGCCTTTTGAGTTTGAAAAACAGGAAGGTTACCTGGCTCTTCAGAACTAAACCCCACACGGTATTATCTTAAAACGTGGATTGTTTCTCTTGCTTTAATTAGCAAACAGGAATTTTGCAGGCTTGCCATTTTCTATCTTTCGGCGCTTTTTATTCAATTTTCTCTTTTTACGTCGTAAATTTCGCCCAAAATATTGTTTAGATAAGCATGGAAACTGAGAGTGAACAAATAGAAGAGAAAGCAATTGCCAACAAAGAAAAAGAAGCGGCCATTCAATTACATATTAGCCAGTTAAAAGAATTGGCGGATAAAAAACAATTCGGCGATTTCTGGGCAAATGTAAAAGAGGTAAACAGCCAGATAAATAAAACCCTTTCCCTTTCAAAAGAATTCAAAAATACTATACGCGACGAGCTTGGGCAGATCTGCGAGGACGTAAAAGAAAAGCAGGCTGAGTTTAAGGAAAAACAAGCCATCAGCTCTGCTATTATGCGCCATTCCATTGATGCAATGATAGATGAAGCGCTGGCCTTCCCGGTAGATAACGATGGGCTGCGAAAATCTATGGATAAGCTCGATTTAGTCTTGAAACTGCTGAAAGAAGGTGGTGTGACGGGTTCCGGAGAGACAATTGCTGGCAATGACATGACGCATGAAGACAAGGATTTTTGCTGGGAAAAATGGAAAGACGCCCGTACGGATATTACCATGCGAAGGAATGAAGTAAAAGCGCTTAACTACGAAAAATTGTCCCTGCAAATAGCGCCGATAGTTGAACTGGCAAAAGAAGGCGATCCCTATCGTGCAAAAGATGCCATTAAGGAAATAAGGCAGGCTATGAAAGGGCTGGTTTTTGAAGATTATCATTACGAAGAGATAAACGCATTCCTGACTGAAAACTGGGACAGGAGCATGAACCGCATCGGCTCTATAAAACAGGAAAAAGAAGAAAAGCACAAAAAATGGCGCAGCGATATGGAAGCGCGCGTGGTTTATCACCAAAGCCAGATTGAGAAAAACCTTGGTTATATTTCCCGGCTGGAAGACCAGGTAAAAGACCTCGAAGAAAAGTTGGCTAACCCTAAAACCGTTAGCGTGCACGATAAGATCGAAGGTTGGATACAGGAAAAGAAACTGAATATACAGGAGGTACGGGAAATAAATGCCAGCCTTGAAAGCAAGATAAAGGATATACAGGGAAAACTAGGCGAGTAACAAAAAAGAACAACCGAATAACGAACATTAGAATAATGAATGGTGAATTAAAAAGACTTCTTCATTCGTTATTCTAATGTTCGCATGTTCAGTTGTTCACCCCTTCTTCCCACATTCTTCAGTCTGAAAGTCAATAAAAAAACAACAAACATAGCGGCGGCCACAATGATGAAGGTGAGTGCGCCAAGCCGGTGAAACAATATTCCACCCATGATGAGGCCGATGACACTGGAGAGGCTGCCCGCGCTACTTGCAAGCCCCTGTACCGCTCCCTGGTACTGGTTGCCGCCTATGTGCGAGAGGATGGACAGGAAAGACGGCCAACTTATACCATTACCCACCGCAAACAGCGTCGCAGAGAGATATATCAGCCATTCGTTTTTAGTGGCTATCAGCAGGAAATTGGCGACAAGGATAAGATTCCCTGATATTACAAGCGTTTCGTCGGAGAAACGTTTGGATAAGACTGTGAGAATAGGCCCTTCCACCAATACAAGCATGCCGCTGAGTATGGCAAAGAATATACCCATCCTGGCGACATTCCACTTCAGTTCTTCAATGGCGAACAGCGGGAAAGCAGTGTAGAAAAGATTGAAACCCAAAAATATCATGAAATACAATAGCAGCATAAATGGTACGCCAGGTAGCCGCGCTATCTCTGTCATTTTCATTTTGGGCAGAGCGGGCGCTTCGGTCTGGGGATTGGGCTGTATCTTGTGACGGCTAAATAAATTGAATTTCTTTGCGTGATTAGAAGATTCAGGTAGCATGATCACCGTAAGCACCAGCGCCGCCAGCGATATAGCGCCTGCTATAGTTATGGGTAATTGCAAACCGAAAACGGTATTGCCCAATGCGGCAGCTATCAGCGGGCCGAGGATAAAGCCCATATTGGCGGCAGCGCCCATCTGCCCAAAATTCTTTTTGCGGTCTTTTTCTTCCGTTATATCGGCAAGGTAGGCATTGGCTACCGATACATCACCTGCAGTGATGCCATCTACCGCGCGCGCAAAAAACAGAACCACCAGTGGCAAAGTAATAACCATATTGCCAATGACAGAATTGCTGGCATGCAGCAGCGATGTAACCGGTAGATATAACGCGATAAAAAATACTGCCCACGCAACTACCGAACCCGCTTCGGAGACTAGTAAGAGTTTTTTGCGCCCGAAAGTATCTGACAGCCTGCCCATAAGCGGCGCGCCCACCAGCTGAAATACTGAATAACTGGCGCCTAATACACCATACAGAAAATCATTGCCTTTAAATGCATTGACAAGGTAAACCAAAAAGGGTATCATGATACTATAGCCCAGTGTGCCGACAAAATTGACGACCAGGAGCGGCAATATGGGTATTTTAGGCTTCACGGGGACAAGTTAGGGCGAAATTATGAATTCTTTAAGCGTTAAACTCTTTGGTTTCAACTTTCTTTACATTATGGCGTTATATCAAAAAATATACCATGAAGGCAATCTGGAAAGGCACACTCTCGTTCGGGCTGGTAAGCATACCAATAAAATTATTTGCCGCAGTAGAGCAGCAAAGCATTGGTTTTAAAATGGTTTGCAAAAAATGCAAAACACCGGTACATTACAAAAAATACTGTGAGGGGTGCAAGCAGGAATTAAACATGGGCGATATTGTAAAAGCGCTTGAAATAAGTAAAGGTGAATACCTTATTTTTTCGCAGGAGGAGCTTAACAAAATAAAACCGGAAAAGACCGATAGGGTAACTATTAAGGAATTTATTGACGCCAGCGAACTGGATCCTATTTACTACGACAGGCCTTACTATTGCGCCCCGGAGAAAAGTGGTGAGAGGGCTTTCTATCTCTTTAAAGAAGTGCTTAAAACAAGTGATAAAATAGCGATAGGCAGTTTTGTAATGCGGGATAAGGAACATGTATGTGCTATCCGGTCTTTTGACAAGGGGCTTTTGCTTTCTACCCTTAACTATAAATATGAGATCAGGGATATGAATGAAATAAAAGAACTTCATGAAACCCCGCACCTGTCTGCCGAAGAACTTAACCTTGCTATAAAACTCGTAAACCAGCTCTATGAAGAGGAATTTGATATTTCACAATTTAAAGACACATTCGCGGAGCAACTGAAGAAAATGCTGAAAAGCAAACACAAAACTGAAATAAAAGAACCTCAAAGCCGGCCTGTAAAAGAAAAACCACTTCTGGAGGCCTTAAAAGCCAGCCTGAAATGAAGACATTAGTTCCAATGCTTTCTAAAACAGGTACAATGCAAGACCTGGTAAAAAAAGGATATATCTATGAGCCTAAATTAGATGGTATTAGGGTATTGTGTTATAAAACAGAAAAAGGGATTGAACTGATAAACCGTAACAAAAGTGATATAACCCATAAATACCCTGAACTTGATTTTGAACCCAATATAAATGCCAAAACCTGCATACTGGATGGCGAGTTGGTGGCTTATGATGACAAAGGGAACCCCGATTTTCATAAACTTATGCGCCGCGACCAATTATCAAATGCATTTGCTATTGAAGCATTAAGCAAAGAAATACAAGTTGCCTATGTTGTTTTTGATATACTGATGAAAGATGGGAAAGACCTCACTTCACTGCCACTGGCGCAGAGAAAAAAAATCCTGGAAAAGACAGTAAAAAACGCGACACAAATAGAAAAAATATTCTATACTGCAAACGGGATGAAAATATGGGATTTCATCATGGCGCGAAACCTTGAAGGCGTAATGGCAAAGGATACCTCCACACCCTATTCGGCCGACAGGCGGACGGATTATTGGGTAAAGGTCAAAAACTTTAAATCGCAGGACTGCATCATTGCGGGATTTTCGCAGGAAATACGAATTGTTTCTTCCCTGGCGCTGGCGGCGTATTACAAGGGGAATCTTCGTTTTTGCGGAAAAGTGGGTACTGGTTTTACCGAGCCTTTTCTGATTGGGCTGTATGCAGAACTTGCAGCGACAATAATATCAAAACCTTCATTCCCTTTCCCCGATCATTATAAGGGCATAAAATGGGTAAAGCCTCTTTTAACCTGTGAAATAAAATATCTTGAATTTGGATCGGATGGCATGCTGCGTTCGCCTGTATTTATGCGGATGCGCCCTGATAAAACACCTGAACAATGTCTTATCGAATTACCTGAACGCATTTCGCGAAAAGAAAAAACGCTTAATCACAAAGCCAGGCAGATTGTAAAATAAAGTGGGGAAACTTTCTTTTATTGTAAGCGCTTGCTCAGTATGCGTATTATTATTAGAAGACATTAGGCCCATTACTCCCCATCAACCATTGAAAGTCCGGTAGGTTTTATTCCGGGAAAGCGTCTGCTTTAAAGGCTCCTGCCTCAGTTTGGTTTGCAAAGCTAACCGCAAACAAAAGCACCTTTTTGGATGTTTGTAACTAAAAAGACCATGAAAAATACATTTAACCTAAATCCGTCATTAAAACCATTGGAAGTGTTGATTGGAAACTGGGATATGGAAATTTTTAACGCATCGTTTCTTCCTGATATGTCTAGTAAAGTTCGTGGAAAAGCTTCATTTGAGTGGACAAAGGAAGGCGCCTATTTACAAATTTACCAGGGTGATAAAGTGGCTGGTACTCCTCTTGCCTCCTGGCTAATAAGCCGGGATGAATCAAAGAAAGAATTTACAATATTTTACTATGATGACCGCAATGTTTCCAGGATCTATCAAATGAGTTTTGACAACAGAATATGGGAAATATGGAGAAAGGCCCCTGGCTTTTCACAGCGTTTCAAAGGCACAGTGAGCAAAGATGGTAAATCAATCACAGCCAGTTGGGAGAATTCAACCAATGGCAGGGTTTGGAAACATGATTTTGATATGATTTATTCACGCTGACCATTTCCTCAGCTGGTGCGCGCGTGCCGCGCGTTCCTTTCCTTCCTTTCCAATAACTATTTGGTACGCGCGGCACGCGCGCACCAGCTGAGGAAATGAACTCCAATTCCGCGCCTTCTTGTTTGTCCATGAGTGGTTGAAAAAATTCTACGGATTTCATTTGGCAGTACCGGAAATTTTTTGTATCTTGGTTGCATGAAAAATAAATATCCTTCTCCCGCCAGCCCAAAGAATCATCACCGTTGCTTGCGGTTCTTTAGATGTATATGTCAAGCACACAAGTCGCGTAATATAAAAACAGGGAAAATCTACTTTTATCTACTTTAGATAAAAACATATCCGGTTTGCTTTAAAGGGCTATAATGGAAAACAAATAGAAAAAAATAGATAAATAGAAAATTAACAAACTTATTGATATTCACCCAAATATATTTTCTGCCTTGTCTGTTTATTATCTAAAAAAAATGTGGGCGCTGGCTAACTTAGGTAATAATAAGGGTCGCCCCCTACCCGGCAAGACTGGAACCGTTATTGCAAAATATCCTGCACGGCCTTAATAAACCCGGTGCGCTGGTCGAGGAAAACATTGTGAGAAGCGCCTTTGATAAGATGGAAATTGTTGGCGCCGATATACTCTTTTATCTTATCTCTCTGGGCATCGTCAAACAGCCCGTCTTCCGCCCCGAAAATACCGAATATTTTTACATTGGGCATGTCTTTTTGCAGCAGGGCAAAGAAAGTCAAAGTGGTATAATGTTCGCTGGTGTAGAAACCCGATACCGCCTCCCGGGAGTTCATAATGAGGTATTTGGCAAGGGTATCTTTCTTCATGTTCCTGTATATATCAGCCGCCTCTTTGGTCTGGTCTCTCGGGTAGTAGAGTTTGCAGTTCAGGGCATTCATGAAGGTGTAGGATGCATAAGCAAGGGTGGTGGTATTCATGGTGTCAAGCATATCCATGTATTTGAGGTTGGCGGGGCTGTTGGCCTGGTAGTATGCCCTGCAATGCACCAGGATGGTTTTGAAGGTAGCCGGGTAGTCGAGCGGGGCGCTGAGTAAAATGAGGTGGCTCACCTCACCGGGGTGTACCTCCGCAAAGCGCAAAGCCACAGCGCCGCCAAAGCTATGGCCGAGCAGGTTGGCGTGTTTCAGGTGGTAGGCATCATATACGGCCTGCAGATCGGTTACTGCCTCATCAAAGGTGTATTTAGCCCCTTCGCCCGATGAACGGGCGCAGCCCCGCTGGTCGTACACTACCACAAAATAGCCCGCATCAGCCAGAGCGGCAGCCGTGCTCATTTCAAAAGCGGCGCAATTGTACCCCGGGCCGCCATGCAGAAAGATAATGGCGGGTTTGGCTGCATCACCAAAACTGTGCATGTAAAGGCCGGCTGCATTGGTGCAAAAGCAGCTAAAAAAGGCTAAAAAAAGGGCTAAACAATAACGCAGCTTCATAGCGGTGCAAGTTAGAGATTTTTTAAAATAGGGGGCACAAAATATGATAGATGGCTTTGTAAGTGCTTATAATTCTATAACCTCTGCGGTATGTGCACTAAATATCCCCGATAAACGCCTGAATATGTATTTGGTAGGCTTTAGTATTTTGCGTAATTTTATACCAGAAAGAAAGCAATACAAAACAAAAAAATACGTTCCTTGTTTCATGTTTCATCTGGAAAGCCAACCTGGTAAAAAAGGGTGACTTTTTTTAAACCACCTTAATTGGGGTATTTTACTTATTTTTGTTTCGCAATAACATTTTGATATGAAGAAAAAATGGTCGTTTTTAATATTGGTTTTACTGCTTGCCTTTGGCTGCAATAAAGATGCAATCACTTCTTATACGGTGTTTTATAAAGTCACTACTCAAAATGGCTATATTACCAGCATCCGCTACCAGAACACGGACGGCACCTATAGCCAGGTTTCCGGTTTAGATAGCGCTATGTCATGGTCATCGCCTACGTTTCAGGCCAGCCAGGGCAATACACTTTCAATATATGCCTATTGTAAAAATACGCCCCTGCCATATCCTGAAGTGAGTGTGTGTATCTATTTCGGCGACAACAGCAAGCCTACTGCCGGTGAATTTGTGCAGGAAGATTCTACAAGGGCCGGTAATGTGAAAAATGTAAGCGACTCTATCGTGAAATATACCCTACCGCATTAATCCTTATCAGCTACGAACTTCATTGAAATTGAATTGACGCAATGGCGGGTGTTTTTTGGGGTAAAACGTTCCCCACCGAATACATGGCCAAGATGGGCCCCGCAGTTGGCACAGAGTATTTCGGTACGCCTGCCGTCACGGTCTGTTACATGAGTTACAGCGCCCTTTATCTCATCGTCAAAGCTCGGCCAGCCACATCCTGAACTGAATTTGTCTTCGCTTCGGTACAGTGGGGCATTGCACCTCCGGCAGATATAGGTGCCTTTGAGTTTGAAGTTGTCATATTCCCCTGTGAAAGGCATTTCAGTTCCTTTTTTAAGGATCACATATTCTTCATCTTTGGTAAGGGGATTATAAGGTATGTCCTTTCCATTTGCAACAGGTTTCTTTTCCATTTGTTATATTTGTATCAATAAACGAAGATATATTTTTTTAAGTTTAAAAATCATGATAGAAATTACTGAAACCAATGTAACCGTCATGGTAAATGATATAAATGCCTCTATTGCTTTTTATGAAAAGATAGGCATGAAACTCAAACACCGCTGGGACAGCCACTACGCTATGATGCAAACTACAGGGCTTACCATTGGCCTGCACCCTACCGAAGCAAAAATACCGTCCAGTTCGCAGGTATCATTTGGTTTTATGGTTGAAGATATAAAAGAAGCTAAATTCCTGCTTAATGAGACCAAAGTTCCTTACACTGAAGAAAGTGGAAAATCTGGCATATATCTTCATTTCAACGATCCTGACGGCGCCTTCCTATATTTCACCCAGCCATCATGGAAGTATTAATACCTCCCGGAATGTGCTTATTTAACAGGCAGTACAATATTCACTTCCGTGCCTTCTTTCTCTACGGATGTAATTGTAATTGAACCTTTATGTATAGAAATGATTTTTTCAGCAAGCGCCAGTCCAATTCCAGAACCGGGAAAGCTGCGGGCATTATGGCTTCGGTAAAAAGTTTGTAAAATGTTTTTAACATCAGCTGCAGGTATGCCTATGCCATTATCCTTTATAGTGATCTGTACATTTTTATTGTTTACCTCCAGGGTACATTTCACAAAGGTTTTGGTGAACTTACAGGCATTTTCCATTACATTATAAACAGCTGCGTAAAGCAGGTTTCTATTGCCCCGTACTACCAGTCTTGAGGCATCATCTGGCAGGTTTTTATAATCCATCGAGATCTGGATATCAGGCCAGTTTGTTTTGGCCTCCCTGTTTATTTCAAACAACAGTTCATCTATCCTTACCTCTTCAGTTTGGCGGTATGTTTCACTTTCACCGATGGCCTGCGAAAGGTTCATCAGGTTAGTAATGAGTTTATTCATTTTTTCAGCTTCAGTGTGCAACCCGTTCAATAGTTCTATATACTCTTCATTATTACGGGCCTGGCTAAGGGTTACTTCTATCGCGCTGAGAATGGAAGTAAGCGGTGTACGCAATTCATGGGAGGCGTTGCTAACAAAGTTTTTCTGCATAACAAATGAATCCTCAAGCCTTATAAGCATATTGTTGAAGGTAATAGCCAGCCTTGCTATTTCATCGTTTCCATTGCCTTCGTTTACACGCAGATGAAGATTGGTAGCAGTTATCTTATTCACTTCTTTTACGATTTGGGCGATTGGCTTCAGCGACTGCCGCACAAAGAATATGCCTGCTATGGCTACAATGATTATCCCTCCAAAGAAAACAAATATCAATATCCTTTGAAGGAACTGCAAAGTGCTGTTACCCCTTGAATCATACGCGCGGGCTATAATTACAAAATTGCCCTGGTTGTCTTTAAAATAGATACCGGCGCTTTGGTTGCCATCCGGTTCTTCCTCTTTAGCAAAGCCCTTTTTTCGTATATCGTTGATGAACGCCGGATTAAAGCTTATTTTATTCAGGGTATCAACAAATTGAGGTCTGTTCAGAGAATCGTAAAACTTTATGATCTCGCCTGGCATACTTTGCAGGTAGAGTTTATGTGTTTCCTGTATGGCATAGGCGGTATGTTCATCCCGTTTGAGGTACTCAGTAGCAGCTATAAGGGCCCGCTCATTCAGGCGGGTATAAAATGACTCCTTTGTAAAACTAACGCTGAAATAATAGATAAACACATTCGTTGCCAGCAATATAACAGCAATGATCCCTGCAAATGAAAGTGTTAGTTTCTGGCTTATTTTCATTCTTCTTCATCTTTCAGTACATAGCCCATACCGACGACTGTTTGAATCAATTTAGGGGAATAATCCTTATCAATCTTATTTCGCAGGTAGTTTACATACACATCCACAATGTTAGAACCCGCTTCAAAAGCATCTTCCCATACATTTTCCGAAATATCTGCTCTACTGAGAACTATGCCCTTATTATTCAGGAAGCAGATAAGCAGGTAATATTCCCTTGGAGTAAGCTTAATTAACTGCCCAGACCGCTTAACAGTTTTAGTCTGCGTATTAACCTCAAGGTCGGCAATTTTATATATTTGTGGGCTTTCCCGGCCATCCCGCCGGCGGCTTAGCGCCCTCACCCTGGCAAGTAACTCTTTAAACTTAAATGGCTTAGTCAGATAGTCGTCAGCCCCTACATCAAGGCCAGTTATCACATCATCCGTGGCGCCGAGTGCGCTCAGCATCAGGATAGGCACATTGCGGTCAAACTTCCTGATCTCTGTACATAGCTC
>Ga0206827_1185_pt1 | contig 11844 bp, 9 predicted proteins | sample Alteio_BWOrgCont_77_FD_152852 | JGI IMG/M metagenome (GOLD analysis project Ga0206827, IMG submission 152852) | Enriched cells from forest soil in Barre Woods Harvard Forest LTER site, Petersham, Massachusetts, United States -... | ecosystem: Environmental > Terrestrial > Soil > Temperate forest > O...
GGTACAGAAGGCTGTATAGCTATGGATGAGAATGATTTAGTTTGGCTGTTAAATCAATTGGATAAAAAGAAATTCCCGGCTATCATCATGAATATTTAAAATCCTTATGCTGTTTTTTGCCGCCTTACCACCCGCCTTTTACCGGTTTCATCAAAGCCACCTTTGGCAAAGACCTCTTCAAAATGGCTATAATGGGTTGAAAGGTTCTTCCTTATTTCTTTGAGGTTGTTCAGGGCTTTTGGGTCGAGGTTGAAAACGAAATTTGGCGAAGCTTCATTAATCCTTTTAGCTCGGTAACCTTCTTTTATCATGGCCTCCACCAGTACATTTTCAGGGATGGTGATACTTGTATCAAAAAGTGGTTTTGCAAAATCTTCAAGTATTGTTTTTAGCTTTTCAGAGTTCATATTGCGAAAAAAACTGACCTGCCGGAAAAGAAAAAGGCGGACAAGAAGCCTCACCTGGCCAATCTCCAGATTGCCCTCCACAGGAAGCGGTGTAGTCAGTATTGAAGACATTTGTTAAGGTATCGTTATAATTTACAAAATTCGACCATTGGTGTTAAGTTATCGTTAATAAAATGTTAGGGAATAGATAAAAGAGTAATTCGAATTAGTGGCAAAGTAAACCTTTAAAAAGAAAAATGGCTGCTGCATAATACAACAACCCTTTCATTACATGGTTTAATAGTATATTGATTTATAAAGGACTATATCCCTCTTTCTTTGTCCAAATATCCCCTCACTACATCTATTGCATTGTCTATTACATCGCTGAGGGCAGTGATGAATGTGCCTGGCTTGGCTAATGTAAAGGCATGGTTCAGCGCCTCTATTTCTTTAGGAACATATTCATAAGACTGGTTTGGGTTTTCTTCCTTTATGCCCTCTACAAGTAGCCTTACTATATCATCCGCTTCGCGGCCGCGGAGGAATTTATCCTGACGTATAATAATATGATCGAACATCTGGGCTGATATCCTGCCAAGTTCACGGATATCATTGTCCCGCCTGTCACCTGTACCGGTAATGATACCTATTTTATAAGGGGAATCAATGGTAGTGAGAAATTCTTTTATCCCCCTGAATCCATCAGCATTGTGGGCAAAATCGATCATTACTTTATAATCTTTAAAATCAAAAATATTCATCCTGCCTGGCGTTTGCGCTGAAGAGGGAATAAATGTTTCGAGGCTGGTGCGTATGTCCTCAATTTTGAACCCGTAAACGTAGGCTGCAAGTGTCGCAGCAAGAACATTATATATCATGAAAGTTACCCGGCCCCCAAAAGTTAGCGGAATTGTTGTCACTTTCTCCACCCTGAATTTCCAGTCGCCTTTTTTAATGGTAATGTAACCATTTTCATAAATGGCGGCAATTCCACCGGTTTTGCAGTGCTCTACAATAATAGGGTTATGTTCGTCCATACTGAAGTAGGCTAAATTGCATGAAGCCCTTTCACCAATAGCAACACAATGTTTATTGTCCGCATTCAATACTGCATATCCATCTTTCCAGACACTTTCCACAACCACCCCTTTTACTTTCGACATCTCTTCAAGAGTATGAATATCTAAAAGGCCCATGTGGTCTTCCTGGATATTGGTTACTACTGCCACATTACAATGCCCAAAACCCAACCCTGCCCTGAGAATGCCCCCCCCTGGCAGTTTCAAGCACTGCAAATTCAACAGTAGGGTCTTTCAAAATAAATTCTGCACTAACAGGGCCAGTTGTATCCCCTTTGGTAAGCATGGCATTACCAACATATATCCCGTCAGAAGTTGTGAAACCTACACGGTAACCTATGTTTTTGACAATATGTGCAATAAGGCGGGTAGTAGTGGTTTTGCCGTTGGTACCTGTGATTGCTATAATAGGTATCCGGCAGGATTTTCCGGGAGGGTACAGCATATCAATCACTGGGGCTGCTACATTCCTTGGCAATCCTTTAGCAGGAGCCAGGTGCATCCGGAAACCAGGAGCAGCATTCACTTCAAGCACTACGCCGCCGGTATCTTCAAGAGGCTCGCTTAAGTTTGTGGCCATAATGTCTATTCCACATATATCCAAGCCAATAACCCTCGAAATGCGCTCAAAAATAAAGATATTGGTCGGGTGTACCATATCTGTAACATCAGTAGAAGTGCCACCTGTACTGAGGTTTGCAGTTCCTTTCAAATAGCATAATTCTCCTTTGGGAAGAATCGTATCTAAATTATAACCTTTCTTACTAAGCTGTTCTGTCGTTTCACGGTCAATGCTTATTTCTGTAAGTACATTTTCATGCCCAAATCCCCGGCGGGGATCTTTGTTTTCTGTTTCTATAAGTTGCTGAATAGTTGATGCACCGTCTCCTGTTACATTAGCGGGTTCCCGCAGAGCAGCAGCGATAAATTTATAATTAATGACCAGTATCCTGAAATCGAAACCCGTTACGAATTTCTCTACTATTATCCTTCTCGAATAATGCTTTGCATGCTCAAAAGCGGCATTTGCTTCTTCCTCAGTTTTTACATTGATTGATGCGCCCCTGCCATGGTTGCCATCAAGAGGCTTGAATACAAGAGGAAAGCCTATTTTGTCTATAGCCTCTTTTACTTCCTCTATTTTAGATATGCAAACTCCTTTAGCCACTGGAATAGCAGCCTCCTGGAGCATACGTTTGGTTTCATCTTTATTGCTTGCCAGGTCAACAGCAATTGAAGAAGTGCGGTCGGTCATGGTAGCTCGGAAACGTACCTGGTTCTTTCCATATCCAAGTTGAACAAGCGATTCACCGTTCAACCTTATATATGGAATATCCCTCGCTTTGGCTTCATCCACTATAGAGCCGGTACTCGGCCCAAACCTGTCATGCTCTCTTATTTCGCGCATGGTAGTTATATCTTCTTCAAGATCATAAGGTTCACCGGAAATGAGGCTTTCGGCGATCCGTACAGCCGCTTTAGCAGCATATACCCCTACTTTTTCTTCCATGTAGGAAAATACTACATTATAAACGCCTGGCTTTGTCGTTTCCCTTGTACGCCCAAACCCACATTCCATTCCCGCTAGCGTTTGTATCTCCAGGGCAATATGTTCCACCACATGGCCCATCCATGTCCCTTCTTTTACTCTTAAAAAAAAGCCCCCCCTTACGCCCGGAGAGCAACGGTGCTCTATCATGGTAGGGAACATACTTTCCAGCCGCTGGGCGAAGCCATCTATCTTATTGGTAGGCTTTTGCTCCAGATCCTCAATATCCAGCTTCATTACAATGAGTTTCCGCCTTCTTACCGACCAGTAATTCGGCCCGCGCATTGCTTTAATTTCAACTATGTTCATTCTTTTTCGTCCCTTTTATTACTTAGGGGGTGAATTTAAGGCTTATTCATCAATTATTATTTTTTAAAGGCTAATTCTTATTTTTTTGACTTTCGGATTAGTACTTAGGCTTAGGCTTTTCTCCAAACTGTAAAATTGGATAAAGGGTAAGAGAATTCCCTTCATATCATATTAACACAATGTTAATATTTAATCTGATTTATCCTTTTTAAGGGTTTAATTTCGCGGCGAATTATTAATTAAGAGTAATGCAGATCCCAAAAGGAAAACTCATATCCATCGGTGGCAGCGAAGACAAAGGAACCGCCATAGAACCAAATTTTGAGCCTAAAAATTACCTTCAGTTTCTTGAACACGGTATTCTTAAGCGTATTATCTCCGAAATGAAGGGAATCGATTCCCATATAGAAGTTATTACTACTGCTTCTATTATACCGGAGGAAGTTGGCGAAAACTATATCCAGGCATTCGGAAAACTTGGCTGCACAAAAATTGGCCTTATCCATATCAAAAACCGGGAAGACGCTCTTAATCCTGAGTATTCAGCAAGGGTAAAAGCAGCTGATGGGGTGATGTTTACTGGAGGCAATCAATTAAGGCTTACGACGATACTTGGCGGCACCGATTTCCTGAAAATAATCCTCAACCGTTATTTTGACGAAGATTTTGTAGTAGCAGGTACCAGCGCAGGCGCAATGGCAATGAGCAATACCATGATATACCAGGGTAGCAGTACCGGCGCTTTGCTTAAGGGCGAAGTAAAGATCACTACCGGGCTTGGTTTTATTCAGGATGTAATTATTGATTCTCATTTTGTTACAAGGGGCAGGTTTGGCAGGCTGGCGCAGGCGGTGGCAAGCAATCCCTCATGTATCGGCATTGGCCTTGGTGAAGATACCGGCGTAGTGATAAAGAACGGTAACGAGATGGAAGCCATTGGCTCAGGGCTTATTTTGATATTTGACGGGCATGATATACGGCATTCGAATATAGCTGACCTTGATGATATGGAACCCATTTCTATTGAACACCTGGTTGTCAATGTGTTGGCGAAAGGCAATTTTTATTACCTCAATGAGCGTAAATTCTACGCAAACTTGCAGGGAAAAGAAGTAGGGTAGTGGTATCCTACTCTTCAGGCCTTGTTTTTCGCTAAAAAATTAAATCGGATAATCCTCCGATAAATCTATAAAATTGTATTTCGGGCTTTTGCAGGAAGACCTTACCTTTGCCTTATATTTTTCGCACTAATGAATTAAAAAAACTGATATGAGAAAGAAGATATTGTTAATGATGATGACGGCTTTATTAGCCGGTGGGGCAGTATATGGCCAGGCCAGTAAGGTAACCAGTGCATGGAACTACCTGAAGTATGACGAACTGGACAAGGCAAAAGATGCCATTGAATTAGCGGTGGCAAATGAAAGCACCAAGGATGAGGCTAAAACTTGGTATTACAGGGGCCTGATATATGAAAGAATATATAAAAAGCAGAATGACCCAAAGAAACCTGAATTTAAAAACCTGTCCTCAAATGCTTTAGGGGAGGCTTATAGCTCTTTTAAGAAAGCTATTCAACTTGACACCAAAAACAAGATGCCAGAAATAAGAGACGATATGGGCGCCCTGACCACAGATTTGTTTAATACCGGCGCTAATGCTTTTAATAACAAACATTATGATACTACAATTATATTCTTTACCGATTTTAAGGAAGCGCTTGACTTACTTGGGTCACCACAAAAAGATAAGATACTTGAAACACTAAAGCAAAATAAAATTGATATAAACCTTATTACGGTAGAATTGGGCTTTTCTGAAGAAAAGACAGGCGACATAGCTGACGCTAAGGTAAACTACGGTAAACTGATCGACCAAAAATATGACGATGAAGCCATATACGTACACATGGCATTGTTTGAAGAGCAGGATAAAGACACTGTTAAAGCCCTGGAAACGCTGGAAAAGGGGATAAATTCCTGTACGAAAAAAACCAACCTGGTGATTGATAGGTTAAATATATACCTTGGCGAGGGTAAACCAAAAGAAGCCGTAGAAACCGGTAAGCAGGCCATTGCGCTGGATCCAAAAAATGCTACCATATATGTGGCAATAGGTGGGGCATATAGCAAAATGGGGATGCATGATGATGCTAAGGATATGTTTAAGAAGGCTTTTGATCTAAATCCTGACAATTTTGGCGTAAATTATTCTGTCGGATTGGAATATTTTAACGAAGGCGCTGCTATTTATAACAAATCTCTGAATGAAACGGATATGGACAAAAGTTCAAAGTTGGATAATGACGCTAAAGAATTATGGAAAAGCGCTTTGCCATACCTGGAAAAAGGAGACGATATTTATAAAGGTAACCCAAACAAAAACGATCTGGATAACCATAAAGCAATCTTAGAATCTTTAAGTACTATATATGCTAAACTTGGCGACTTAAAGAAGTCGCAGGAATACCGGGACAGGTTAAACGCAAAATAAAATCAAAAGGGAAGGACACAAAACCTTCCCTTTTATTTCGTTTATATATTTAACATAATGTAAATTATATAACAAACTAAAATGACTAATAATTGACTGCTAAAGGTTTATAATTAAACTTATTTGTTATCCGAATAGAAATCTTCAAAACTGCCATTATCATAATACAAGGTTATCCGCTTTACAGACTTTTGAATATTTGATTCACCAAGATTATTTTTTTTCTCCAGCTCAGTATATACGTTTGTTATTGTATCCAATAAATCTAATTCCTTTTTAGATTTGGTTTCCGGATTAGCTTTTTCAGGTTTTTGTTCGGTATCTGTTACTTCATTGAACAATGAGGCCCTTTCTACTATCCTTACATTACTTTCCAGCATTTCACCGGACCCAATTAACAACCATGACGTATTTATGACTGGGAAAGCGCTTAGGAGTTTCTGAATGATCTCCAGGCCCGGCTTATTTCTGCCGCTAACTATATGGCTCATTGATGAACGGTTAATATCCAGCTTTGCGGCAAAAGCTGACGGAGATAAATTGAAATGCTCCATCACTTGTATCAGTCTTTGGTTAATTGTATCCATTTCGCTACAAAGTTAACAAACTTAAATAGCACAAATGTAAACTTAACATTAATTTTTACACGTTTACACACTTAAACAATTTTAATGTTTACAATACTATCAAACAGGGTTAGTTCTACTACTGAGCCATTCATTATTAGCTTTTAAGCTTATGATTAATTAATAACATAAGTATTTGTTTATTTGTAATTTAATAGTTTTATATTAAAGTATATTATAGGTTAAATTTACTTCTGTAACTACCAGTTAAGCGCTCTTAAAACCTTCATTATTAAACACCCCTCTTATATATATCTTCAATAGCGCCAACTATTTCCGGGAATTGAAACCTGAATCCGGCTGCCTGTATCTTAGCTGAACTTACTTTTATGCTACCAGTTACCGAATCAGCAAACTCTCCCAAAACCAGCTTTAATACACAACCTGGTATATTTGGCATGAAAACAGGCCTTTTAAAATGCTTTGCAATAGCCTTTATGAGCTCTTTATTAGTAGTTATTTCAGGGCTGGCTACGTTATATGTATCTGCTTTGTCGGGGTTTTCAACGCACCAGAGAATTGCATGGCATAGATCATCAATATGAAGCCATGGAAAGCCCTGGTCGCCGCTACCGAGCCCTGAACCAATAAATAACTTAACCGGCATAGCCATTTGGGGGATGGCCCCTCCCCTTTCAGAAACCACCGTAGCGATCCGGAGGATAAAAAGTTTAGCCTTATTAGTATCCAATTGTTCTGCCGCCCTTTCCCATTCCTGGCATATTTTAGAGATAAATTCCCCATTTGACGGGCTTCTCTCGTCAACTACCTGTTCTGAATTGTTACCATAATACCCTATAGCAGATATATTTAATAGCGACATGGCATGATGGGGAAGAGTGTTTAGCTTTTCTACTATAAGTTGAGTAGGTTTTACCCTGCTATCGATCAATTCCTGCTTATAAGCCTTAGTCCACCGCTTCCCGATGGTAGCCCCGCCAAGGTTTACCACATAGTCAGCATTTAAAATAGCTTCATTCGGCAATACTCCATTTTCAGGGTCCCAGGTATATTGTTTTATACTGTTTATGGGTGTTGTTCGTTTTCCCCTCGCCAGGATGGCCACATTGTAACCTGCTTTTAGGAGTATTTCACCAAGCCGGCTACCAATCAATCCGCTTCCTCCTGCAATGAGTACCTCTTTCATCTTTATAACTTGCTTATTTATATATATGTTAAAGTAACCAATTAATAATCTGCTTTAGGTAGTGGGCGTATTGTAAATAACATCAAAACAAGCTTTAAGTTTAGGTACAATTGTAAACAATTTCAAATTATTACTGTTAACATTTGTTAATCAATAGTTGTTTACTTTGGTAGATAATCGTTAGGCGTTGTAGACATTGTTAATTTTGTCATCAAAGCCTAATTTACTTTTTTAATATAAAAGCAATTTTAGCACATTTTCGTCTTTTATCCGTCTATATGCTTTAAAGAATACTTTTATTTGCACTTTGTTTCCATTTTTTAAAAATTAAACGCCCTAATATTCAAAATTAATGAGATTTTTTTCAACGATGCCATTGATCCTCATATTGATAATCACTATTATTGACCTGTACGTTTTCCAGGCGGTGAGAACGGTTACCTCTGGCAGTTCCGATAACGTCAAAAGATGGATATATTTCATTTTCTGGCTCATTACATTCATCTCTATACTTACTATAGCAGTTTCTTATGTTTATAAATTCTCTGCCTGGGATAAAACTTTCCGTACCTATCTTTCTGTCTCTATTATGATTGTTTACATTTCCAAAATACTCGTCCTTCCCTTTTTGCTCATTGACGATATTATTAGGTTTGGCAGATGGGTGGTGATGAAGTTGTCCGGCCCCGGGACAATCCCGACCGATCGGGGCGACCAAACAATCAGCCGCAGCGTCTTCCTGAGTTCTGCTGCCCTCATAATTGCTGCCATCCCGTTCTCCAGTCTTACTTATGGCCTTATCCGGGGGCCATACCGCTACAAGGTACGCAGGCAGCGCCTTTATTTCGCAAATCTCCCCAAATCCTTTGACGGCCTCCGCCTACTGCAAATATCTGACATACATACCGGCAGCTTTTCCGGTGTGCCGCCCATGGAGCACGCCGTGGAGATGATAATGGCCGAAAAAGCCGACCTTATCCTCTTTACAGGCGATATAGTGAACAGCATGACCGAAGAGGCTTACCCTTTTATAGATACCCTGAAAAAGCTCAATGCCCCGCTGGGTGTCTTTTCCTCTACCGGCAACCACGACTACGGCGACTATCATGATTGGGAAAGCGACGAAGCCAAGGCGAAGAACTGGCAGGACCTCATTCAGTTGCACAAGCAGCTTGGCTGGGAACTGCTGCGGAATGAAAACCGCCTTATCCATAAAGATGGCGAGAGTATAGGCCTGGGCGGTTCTGAGAACTGGAGCACCGTAGCCCGCTTCCCAAAATACGGCGACCTTAAAAAAACCCTCACAGGGCTTGAAAATACGCCTTTTAACATCCTGATGAGCCACGACCCCACCCACTGGAAGGCTGAAGTGGTGCATTACCCCGTGAAAGCCGACCTTACCCTTGCAGGGCATACCCACGGCATGCAGTTTGGCGTAGACTTCAACTGGTTCAAATGGAGCCCCGTCCAATATGTTTACCATGAGTGGGCCGGCCTGTATAAGGATAATAACCGATATCTTTACGTCAACCGTGGCCTCGGCTTTATAGGCTATCCCGGCCGTGTGGGCGTCATGCCCGAGATCACCGTTTTTGAACTGAAGAAGGGATAAGAATCTTACGCGCTTAATCGCAGAGCCACTCTCGTTTTTACAAAAGTTAGTGGACACTTTTTGTCAACTTTTGCATCGTTTTTAACCATTTTTGCACTTTTTCCTCCATTTTCCCCACTTTTCATAAAACAAAAACTTATTTAAAGCAAACCGGGGCTATATTCCTCTACTCTTTGCGAAATAGAGGGGGGTAGCCGCATATTATGGGTGCATTTCTTACGCGCATAAATCGAAATTTTCCAGACTACAATAGTTTCGACTACGGAAGAATTCAAACTATTGTAGTCTATGGTATTCCCTTAACAATAACTAAATCCGCTAACGGCGGAACGAAATCTATCTTTCGCATGGCTGAGATAAGAAATTATTTTGAGGTTTCAAATTTATTTTTCAAAATCCCGCTTTTAGTTATCTTTGAAAACAAGATAAGAAAGATTGTTTTTTAACTCAATAAACTAATAACTTAGTAACCTCATAACCTAAGCAAATGGCCCTTAGCTGGAACGAAATAAAAGACCGCGCCCTGAAATTCAGCAATGAGTGGAAAGATGAAGCAAGCGAAGACGCTGAGGCCAAATCTTTTTGGGACGGCTTTTTTAATGTCTTTGGCATTTCACGCCGCCGTGTTGCCTCCTTTGAGCACTATGTAAAGAAACTGAATGGCAAACAGGGCTTTGTGGACCTGTTTTGGCCGGGCATGCTGCTGGTAGAGCATAAATCTCTTGGCAAAAGCCTGGAAAAAGCTTTTGACCAGGCGGTTGATTATTTCCCGGGGCTGGATGAAAAAGAACTGCCGCGATATATCATCGTTTCAGATTTTGCGCGGTTCCGGCTCTATGACTTTGAGGAGGATAAAACGCACGAATTTATCCTCGCCGATTTTACCAAAAACGTCCACCTTTTTGGCTTTGTGGCGGGCTACCAGAAGCGTACCTACAAAGAAGAAGACCCTGTGAATATCCAGGCAGCCATCTATATGGGCAAGCTGCACGACAAACTGAAAGCCATAGGCTATGAAGGCCACCAGCTTGAACTGTATCTGGTGCGGTTGGTTTTCTGCCTCTTTGCAGATGATACAGGTATTTTTGAAAAGGATACGTTTAGGGAATTTGTTGAATTATATAATAAGGAAGATGGAACGGTGCTTGCATCTCAATTAGAGCATCTTTTTGAAATCCTAAATACTCCGAAAGAAAAGAGGCTTAAAAAAATAGAAGAAGAAAAAGATGTATTCCCTTATGTTAATGGAAAGCTATTTGAAGAACATTTGAAAATAGCACACTTTGACAAAAGCATGAGAGACATACTGCTGGAAGCCTGTAAATTGGATTGGGGACAGATATCCCCTGCTATTTTTGGCTCTTTGTTTCAATGTGTTATGAGCCCGGAGCAGCGCCTGAATTTTGGCGCCCATTATACTTCGGAGAAGAATATTCTTAAGCTCATCAAATCTTTATTCCTTGATGAACTCTGGAAAGAGTTTGAAAGCGTAAAAGACAGCCTGCCGAAGCTCAAAAAATTCCACGAAAAAATAGGGCAATTGCGTTTTCTCGACCCCGCCTGCGGCTGTGGCAACTTCCTGGTAATAACCTACCGCGAACTGCGCCTCCTGGAAATTGAAATCATTAAAGTACAATTATTCAAATTCCAGAAAATACAGGAAAGGGCAGAGGGCTATGCCAAACTGGATATAGACCAGTTGGTGCAGTGTAATGTGGACAGGTTTTATGGCATTGAATATGAAGAATTCCCCTCCCAAATAGCCCAGGTAGCCCTTTGGCTGACCGACCACCAAATGAACATGAAAGTAAGCGAGGCATTTGGCGAATATTATGTCCGCCTGCCTTTGCGCAAAAGCCCTTATATCATTCATGGAAATTCATTAGAGGTTGCTTGGCAGAGTATTATTGTCCCCTATTCATGGGAGAAAAAAGAGGCAGTTTATGATTATATATTAGGCAACCCGCCATTCAGGGGCAAGCAATTGCAAAATGCGGAGCAAAAAACAGACATGGAAAAGGTTTTCCATAATGTGCATGGGGCGGGTGTTTTAGACTATGTCGCGGCATGGTACCTTAAAGCAGCCCAATACATCCAGAAAACGAAAACAGAAGTGGCCTTTGTTTCTACAAACTCAATCTCTCAGGGTGAGCAGGCAGGCGTTTTATGGAACGAACTTTATCATCGTTATAAAATAAAAATTCACTTTGCCCACCGTACCTTTAAATGGAGCAATGAAGCCAAGGGGAATGCGGCCGTCCACGTGGTTATTATTGGCTTTGCCAATTTTGATACTGAAGAAAAATACATTTTTGAATATGACAATATAAACACTGAACCACATGGGGTTAAAGTAACAAATATTAACCCTTATCTTGTAGAAGGCAAGGATATTTCTATTCTTGGCAGGACTAACCCGATTTGTAAGGTTCCGTCAATGATGTATGGAAACAAACCCGTTGATGATGGTAATTTGTTTTTTAACGATGATGAAAAAAAAGCTTTTTTAAAAGAAGAACCCAAAGCAAAGAAATATTTCCGTCCAGTATTAAGTAGTTATGAATTTATAAACGGGAAAAACAGGTGGTGTTTATGGTTAGTAGATGCTAACCCCTCAGAAATTGCTAATATGCCATTAAT
>Ga0206827_1187_pt1 | contig 11804 bp, 6 predicted proteins | sample Alteio_BWOrgCont_77_FD_152852 | JGI IMG/M metagenome (GOLD analysis project Ga0206827, IMG submission 152852) | Enriched cells from forest soil in Barre Woods Harvard Forest LTER site, Petersham, Massachusetts, United States -... | ecosystem: Environmental > Terrestrial > Soil > Temperate forest > O...
ATTCTATGGGTGCAGTCGTAGGCTACATGAATGGTAGCGGTGGTACGGGTGGTTTAATTGGTAGCAATGAGGGAGTAATCACTGACTCGTATAGCAATGCATCTGTTCTAGGATCTGCAAGTGTAGGAGGGTTAGCTGGTTTCAGTGTAGGAACAATTTCAGATTCGTATAGTGTAGGTAGCGTAACATCAACAGGAACTGCAACAGGAGGACTCATTGGTTACGCTGGAGTGGTATCTCTTTCTAACTCTTACAGCCTGTCCTCTGTTTCAAGTACAGGACAGGATACCGGTGGTTTAATTGGGTATGCTGGTGGTGCAACTGTCTCGGATTCCTATAGCGCGGGTTATGTCTATAGCACCGCAGCTCACGTAGGTGGATTAATTGGATTATCATCGTCAAGCTCAATAACCCATAGTTATTGGGACACAGAGACTTCAGGACAAAATCTCAGCGCTGGTGGAACGGGTGAATTGACTTCCCAATTACAAGCTGGATTATTGGCGGGTTTTTTAGGCAACAGTAATTGGTCTATCATTGCAGACACGTCTTATCCTTATTTGTCCGTATTGTATCCCTCTACACCGAGCGTTGTTTCTGGTATAGCAATTGATTCTAGTACAGCAGGCGATACGATGCAATTAGCTGTTAATGGTACTGCGTTAAGTAACAGTGGCCTGGTGCAAGGAACGGCAGTGGCAGGGGCGAATGGCTATTATTATTTCTTGGAACCCAATAATACCATTTCGAGTGGTAACGTTGTGTTAGCGTATTTAAGTGGCGCGAGTACTAAAGGCAACGTGGTTGCAACGGCAGGCAGTGGAGGAAACTTAACTAATTTAACTATTAATTATGCCAATGATGTGGACGTCGGTACGACGAATGATACCAATGCTTATAGTAACAGCACGCTACTGACTGCTTTAGGCAACTTAAATTCGCCTGATATTTTATTTAGCGGTTCATTGAACAATATCACCTTAGGCAATGCGACCAATACGGAAGGGGATTTAAATGTAGGTTCATCAAGTGCAAGTTATACGATTAACGGAACGATAGGGATTGGCGCAGGGGCAGCAACTACAACAGTGAATTTTGCGGGTCCGGTAACGAACAATGGTTACAATGTTACTACAACAGACTCACAAGATTATAGCGGCACTGTGACATTAGCGGGTGTTTCTACGTTCACTTCCAGCAACAGTGGCGAGATTTATTTTGGATCAACCGTTGATGGTGGATATGATTTAACTGTTAATACTGCAGGTCCAACCACTTTCGCTAGCGCAGTGGGTAGCAACGCACCATTAAATAGTTTGACCGTCAGCAACAGTTCTGGTTCCACCAATCTTGGTGCTAATGTGACTACATCAGGTGCGCAAACGTATAGTAATGCAGTTACCTTGAGTACAGATGTCTTATTAACTTCCAATAGTGGCGGCGCGATTGATTTTGCATCGACCGTTGATGGTGGAAATAATTTAACTATTAATACTGCGGGTCTAACCACTTTTGGTGGTGCTGTGGGTAGCGGCATATCGTTAAATAGTTTGACCGTCAACAACAGCTCTGGCTCCGTCGATATTGATGGCAGTGTGAATACAGTGGGTGCCCAATCCTATTATGCAACGACATTAGGCGGTAGTGGTGCAATCACTTTGACTTCATCGACCGGAGCGGGAATTACATTTAATAGTACAGTAGACGGCGCACAAGCTTTAAGTATTGCAGATAATAGCGGCAGTGTTGAATTTTTAGGAAACGTTGGCTCTATAGTACCACTACTCAGTTTAAGCGTAGGTGTTGGCGATTCCACTATCCTCAGCGCGAATGTTAGTACGGTTGGCGCGCAACTTTATAATAGTCCGGTGCAATTAGGTAGTGTAGGTAATAACACGGTCACATTATATTCGGAAGGTGGTGGGATTTCATTTGGTGACACGCTGGATGGCCCGTATGGATTAGATATTTTAAATGGTTCGGGCACGATTACTTTTAACGGACTTGTTGGCAGTATCGCGCCACTTAATTCTTTAACAATTGGTTCAGGCGATCCAACAATACTCAATGCAGCATCAATTCAAACAAATGGGTCACAAACTTATAATAGCGCATTGACCTTAGCCAGTGATGTGACATTACTTGTTAATGATGATAGTAGTTCAATTTCCATTATACAGGGTGCTTCAACTAGTTTCGGAAATTCACTCACACTCGAAGGACTTACAGGGAATACCAATTCATTTTTGCTGTCAGGTGGATACAGTTTAAATAACATCACTGTTACAGGTGGTTCAGGTGGTTTCAGTAGTTTAGCATTTGATGGATCAAATCAAACATGGAATATTACAGGTAGTAATGCAGGTAATATTGGGATCATTAATTTTACGGGTATGAGTAGCTTGATGGATACAGGTGGCGCTAGTAACAGTTTTGTATTTAGTGATGGTGTGAATTTCAATGGTAACATCACTGGCAGCAGCAGTGATACCTTGAATTATAGTGCGTATACCAGTGCGCCAATTGTTGTCAATATTACAGGAAGTAATCTTGGTAGTGTGCTTGCAAATAGTAACACCTTAAATTTCTCGGGTATCAATGCAATTGTAGGTGGCTCAGGTAATAATAGCTTCATTGTTGGCACAAGTGGTTCTATCACTTCTTTAATGGGTAATGGTAGTAACAATACACTCACTAGCAATAATGCAAACAATGCATGGGCTGTTACTGGCGCAAACTCGGGTAATATTAATGGTGTTGTTCTTGGTTTTTCTCAAATGCAAAATCTCATAGGCGGAAGTGGAACTAATACTTTTACCTTTAGTGATGGCGCAAGTATTTCTGGATCGATTAATACCGCAAATGCCAGTGGCGGTTCATTATATTTTACGGCATATACAACACCTACCACAGTTAACTTAGCTACATCAGATTATGCGGGTGCTGTGGTGAATAACGCTTCGCAAACAGTTGCCACATTTACGGGTATTGGCGGTGTTTATGGTGTCACAACTCTTACTACATCAACTGTTCCTAGTGTTATCAATATTACGGCAGGTGGTGCTGGTGTCGTTAACGATCCAATTGCATTTAGTGGAGTGACTACGATTATTGGACAAAGTAACACAACGGTTTCATTTGGTGTGCCAACAGTATTTGATCCAACCACAGGTGTGGCAAATATTAATGGATTCATGATGCAATTCACAAATGTACCAGCTGGCAATTTCTCTGGTAATTTCACAACTCCTTCAACAGCTTCCACTACCCCAGTTCCTTCATCAACGCAAATAAATAGTGTTAACTCTGTGTTGGGACAAGTTTCATTACAAACATTTGCGCCACCAACTGATAGCTCTAGTAGTGGCTCATCAAGCGGTAGTTCTAGTGGTTCTTCTAGTAGCGATTCCTCTAGTAATGATTCTTCTAGTAGTAGCTCATCCAGCAGCGGCTCTACGACTACCAGTTCAGCGGTGCTTAATACCGTTTCAGCTGTGACAGTGAGTCAAAATATGCAAACATTCGTGCAAACTCAAGTTAACACAGATATATCAATCAAAAATCAACAAGTTGTGACAACAGGCGGAACTTGCGGAAAATAATTTGTTAGGGGCTGTTTACAATTCTACTATGCTGGCCAAAAACCACTGATATTCTGTGCTTCGCTGCTCATTTACCGGCTAGCGAATTGTAAACAGCCCCTAATCTGTATACTGAAAATATTGAGCAAGTTCATATTCTTCAGGTGTATTTATTTCAAGAGTTTTTTCTTCGGTTAAACAAACACGAATTTTGAATCCATGTTCTAAGACACGTAACTGTTCTAGGCACTCTGTTTTTTCTAGTGGAGTTTGTGGAAGTGTTCTGTAGTGAAGCAAAAAATCGCGTCTAAACGCATACAGTCCCATGTGGTTGTAAACCGGCGCGCGTTCCTCTGTGCGAAAATAAGGAATTGGCGCACGTGAAAAATAGAGAGCGTTATTAAATAAATCGGTAATCACTTTTACTGAACCCGCTTCATAGTATTTAGTTTTCATATCCAGCGGATAAGCGAGTGTTGTCATCTCAGGTGTTTCACCTTGCAAATAGGGCGCAACGAGTTGCTCCAGCATTTTTGGTTTAATAAAAGGCTCATCTCCTTGCAAATTAATAACAACATCCATTTCTGGAAATTGTTCTGCAATGCATGCAGCGCGATCGGATCCCGTTTGAATATTGGGATCAGTCATTACAGCATGTCCACCGATAGAAGTAATTAAATCTGAAATTTGTTTATCATCCGTTGCGACAATCACTTTACTCAATACTTTGCAACGGGATGCATTTTCGTACACCCATTGCACCATGGGTTTACCTTGAATGGATAATAATGGTTTACGCGCAATACGCGTGGATGCCATACGGCTGGGAATAACACATAAAATTTTTATCATGGTACTTCTCTATATTTTATCCAAATATAAACAGGAATACTGCTAAAAAATAATAGGGTGCCATAAAACACAGTATCCTGACCTGAGCCTATAATGGTCCAGAAAGCATAAATTCCTGCTAGTATTGCGATGATGACAGAAGGGATTAGATTGGTATGTTTTAGTAAATCGCGGTCTTTCATAAAAATCATTAATTCAGCCATGGTAGTGAAGAAATAAGGTATTAATGAAGACAGTGTTGCTAGCAAGGTAATAAATTGGAACTGTTTGATTAAGCCTTTATCTAGAGTTAGGAATAATAAACACGTGATTAAAATACTGGTAATGATTAACCCATTAACAGGTGTGCCTGCGCGAGATTGTTTTGAGAATATTTTTGGAAAGATTCCATCGCGAGAAGCAGCTAAAGGAATTTGTGCTTGTAATAAGGTCCAGCCATTAAGAGCGCCAAAACATGAAATGATTGCGCCGATAGCAATTAATGAAGCGCCTACTGGCCCAAAAAGAATTCTTGCTGCATCGGCAAATGGTGCAGTGGAATGTGCTAATTGATCGGCAGGAATTTGTCCCATCACAGCGACGGAACCTAAAATATAAACTAATGATGCAATCAATGTTCCAATGATCGTTGCGCGAGGAATAGTGCGTTTAGGATTTTCAACGTTTTCGGCAGGAACAGTTGCAGACTCTAAGCCAACGAAAGCCCATAAAGTCAATGTTGCGGCACCGCTGAATGCTGCAAGATTTGTTTTTCCAGAAGTATTAAATGGTGGGATTAAGTTGGGATGCAGATAAAATACACCAACAACCGTGATCAATAATAAGGGCGCAAATTTTAAAATTGTTGTGACTAACTGTGTAGTGCCAGCTGCGCGTATACCCATACAATTTACCAGGGTCAAAAACCAGAGTCCGCCGATACTGACAAAATATGAATAGAGTGGGTGGACGTTTAATGCGGGAATAAAAACACCAACATAACCGGCAAAAGCCACGGCAATAGCTGAGTTTCCAATCCAGATGGCGAGCCAATAATTATATGCCATTTGGAATCCTACAAACTCACCAAAAGCTTCATGACAGTAGGCGTAGGGGCCCCCTATGCGTGGCATGATCATTCCAAGTTTGGCAAAAACTAACGCGAGTAAAATAGCGCCGCCACATGTAAATAACCATGACAAAATACTGATACTGCCAAAACCAGCTAACTCAGTGGGTAAATAATAAATACCTGATCCAACCATGTTGCCAGCAACGAGGGCAGTTAACATCCATGGTCCAAGTGCGCGCTTACTCGAAGGGGTTTTACTTTCCATTATACTTATCTCTGCAGTTAAAAGTGCAGAGCAGTATATAGAATGCGTGGAGGTCTGTCATCCTGGGTAGTAATGTAGGGTGGCACGCTGCGCTTTTTGCAGCGTAATTCACCCTACATTGTTCCTTAGCTTATAGTTACTTTTTATCTTTAAGAGAAAGTTTTTTCTTAGGCTTCAAATCATCCTGTCTTGGCTTATCAGAAGAGCCGCGATCAACGAATTTAGCGGGTTTTTTTCGGTCACCCAATTTATTACTGCTATCAGAAAATTTTCTGCCTTCTTTACGGAAAGGCCTATCACCACCCGCCGATTTTCTGTCGTCTTTACGAAATGGTTTGTCATTATCAGAAAATTTTCTCCCTTCACTACGGAAAGGTTTGTCACCACCAGTGGATTTTCTCCCTTCACTACGGAAAGGTCTGTCACCACCAGCGGATTTTCTACCTTCACTACGGAAAGGTCTGTCACTATCAGCGGACTTTCTACCTTCACTACGGAAAGGTCTGTCACTATCAGCGGACTTTCTACCTTCACTACGGAAAGGTCTGTCACCACCAGCGGATTTTCTCCCTTCACTACGGAAAGGTCTGTCGCCACCAGCGGACTTTCTAACTTCACTACGGAAAGGCCTGTCACCACCAGCGGACTTTCTACCTTCACTACGGAAAGGCTTGTCACCACCAGCGGATTTTCTATCGTCTTTACGGAATGGTTTGTCACCATCAGAGAATTTTCTACCTTCACTACGGAACGGTCTATCACCACTCGCAAATTTTCTATCATCTTTACGGAATGGTTTGTCATTATCAGAAAATTTTCTACCCTCACTACGGAAAGGTCTGTCACCACTAGCCGATTTTCTATCGTCTTTACGGAAAGAGCGGTCACCATCAGAAAACTTTCTGCCTTCTTTACGGAACGGTCTATCATCATCAAAACGTTTTTTACGACCATACTCAGATGATTTATCACTACCACCAAATTTCTTTTTGCCTTTGCCTGGTCTGCCTTGATCAGAAGAAGAACTTTTTTGACGTTTAGTCGGCTCTAAGCCAGGAATAGTAGTCGCAATAAATTTTTGTCCAATGTAGCGTTCAATTTTTTGTAAATGGCGCGTGTCATTAGGTAATGCAAATGAAATCGCGATTCCCGATTTTCCTGCGCGTCCAGTACGACCAATACGGTGTACATAATCTTCAGAAAATTTAGGTAAATCATAATTGATAACATGCGTAACGTCAGAAATATCAATACCACGCGCAGCAACATCAGTTGCAACTAAGAATTGAATTTTGCCACGACGTAATTGCTCAACTGTTTTGTTGCGTTGATTTTGTTTTAAATCACCATGTAAAGGAGCTGCGGGATAGTCGAGATCACTTAATTCTTTAGCTAGTCGATCCGCATTGATTTTTGTCGCAGAAAAGATAATCGCTTTATATATATTTTCATTCTGCAACAAATGTTGTAAGAGACGCATTTTATGTTGTGGACTGTCGGCATAATATAATTCTTGTTTGATTTGTGCAGGAGTTATTTTTTCATTTGATGATTCAACACGTACAGGATTGTTTAGAAGAGTGCGTATCACTTGAGAAATTCTATTATCCACTGTCGCGCTAAATAATAATGTCTGACGATCTTTGGGAGTTTTACTTGCAATGAGTTTTACATCATCAATAAATCCCATATCTAACATGCGATCAGCTTCATCTAAAATTAACATTTCAATTTGAGATAAATCAACGCGCCCTCTTTCCATGTGGTCCATTAGACGGCCGGGTGTTGCAATAATAATATCAACCGCTCTGGATAATGCTTTTAATTGTTTGTGATATGGCATGCCGCCCAAAAGGCTAACAATATTAACTTGTAAAAATTTGCCATAACGATTAACCGCGTCACAAATCTGCGAGGCTAATTCGCGAGTTGGAGTAAGAATTAAAACGCGTGGTTTGCCATTGGATTTTTCTGCGCTAACGCGATCTAAAGCAGGCAATACAAACGCAGCGGTTTTGCCTGTTCCTGTTTGTGCGGATGCGACCAGGTCGCGGCCAGTTAAAATTTCTGGAATAGTGCGTGATTGGATGCTAGTAGGCTCTTTATAGCCACAAAGTTCAATCGCTTTAAAAATACGTGGGTTTAGATTTAATTGTTCGAACGTCATTATCGATTTCCTCGAAAAAAGTATGCAAGCCGCAAAGGCTTTTTTCTCAAAGGATAAAAGAGGCCTTAGGTTTATATACTTCATAATTGGTGAAGTATAGCTGGCGGTTTTTGTGTATCATCGCCAACTTAAACCTGTTAAATATCAAGGTGATATCCCGCTATCAATCAAAGGGGAAAATGAATTGGTAATGATTCTATTTATGTATAAAGAACGCCATCATACAGGCTGTTCAAAAAAAAGCAAGTAGATGCGGAAGTTGTTATGGATTTATTTTCTCTAGCGAATTGTAAACAGCCTCTAGCTTATGGATCAATAAATCGTTTATTTAGGGTTGTTCACAAACGGGCAGATTCTACATGTTGTTTGTAGGTCACGTATTCATTTTACCTATAGAATTACCTTTAAAGCAACGTACTCGATTTTATAGCATAACCAAGTACGTCGGCCGTGAATTAGGGATCTCTACCGCTCAATTCTTGATGACACATAATCAGCGATATAATGATGCGCAGTCGCTGTTGGATGTTTTCCATCGTAGAATAAAAATCCTTTACATAAAGGTATCTCAGCATCCTTGACACAGCTCTCTTGTAGGTTACTAAAATTATACTGCGTGGGAGCAGCCGTCATCTCATTCAATAAATCAAAAATAGAAATGATATGCGATACCTGAAGAGGAGCATTTGTTGAGCCATTTACACTTGTTGTTAACGCCATTTGTAAAGTGGTATTAAAAGCAATAGTGAGTTCAGTTAATTGTAAAGAATGTTCAATCGCATAAGGTGATTTAGATAAGTCAGGTAAGTTTAATACATAGATATTCTTTGGTGAAATGCCGCTAGCAATTAATTTATTCTTGGCATTAACAATATTACTCACAGCGACTGTGATGATATCTTTTGGAGATACGCCTAGAGGTAATTTATAAAATAAATCATTTCCTCCAGCCCAAATAAAAAATAATGTATTTGAATTTGGTGTGTGATGAACGTCGTTAAGATAAGCTTCAACTTGGTTTAATAAACCAGGCACACAAGAACTGATTACTTTTCCATCAGAGTTTTTTAGTAACCCAGGGTTCTTACAAGCTAAATTGGCAGTTGGTATAGATTTATTATCCGGCCAATCGGCAGCAAGAAAATCATTACTGGTATCAGCACTTGCGTAGGCATAATTAATATTATTAGATAAAATGCGGGATTTGTCTTGCCCTACTTCATGAATAGGATAGACAGAATTATTAAATAATTTTTTAGCTAAGTAATTAACCCAAGTAAATCTATTTCCTTCTTCATCCAAACTAGTGATAGGTGCGCCAGTAGCAAATACCCACGTATTATTTCCATTGTCACTTAGGCTATCACCAAACACAATTAAATTACCTTGCGAGCTATTAGCATGGGCTATGTTAAGAAATAACAGAATGGCAAAACCTAGAATGGTTGACGTAATTTTCTTCATGATTCTTTGTCTCTTCTAATTGTAAGGGTGAAAACTATACCATACAAAAACGAAAAAATGATGTTAAAATTTTTTGTCGTTTCTATACCTAAAAATGATTCGCTTCAGGTATAGTTAACCTATATCTTTAATTGATATTCCCAACCCATCAGCAACTCTTTTCCCATAATCAGGATCCGCTTTATAGAAATGACTTATCTGTAGTTTCTGAATCGATGCAGGCACACCTTTCATTGCTTCCACGATGTTATTTGTTAACAGAGTTTTTTTATCTGCCGTCATGAGTCGGTAAAGATCACCTGCTTGTGTGTAATCATCGTTACCAATTTTATGATCATAGCGATCTGCATCACCATGAATTTTTAATGGAGGTTCATGATATTTGGAATCATCAATTGGACCATTGAAACTGTTTGGCTGATAATTTACTTGGTTGCCATAGTTTCCATCAAAACGCATATGGCCATCTCGATTATAAGTTTGAACCGGGCAATGTGCTTTGTTCACAGGAAGCTGAGCATAGTTGATGCCAATGCGATAACGATGTGTATCTGGATAAGATAATAAACGCGCTTGCAACATTTTATCGGGAGACGCACTAATACCAGGTGGCATATTACCTGGTTCAAACGCAGCTTGTTCAACTTCCGCAAAATAATTCTGTGGATTACGATTTAACTCTAAAATGCCTACATCAATGAGTGGATAATCTTTATGAGGCCATACTTTTGTTAAATCAAAAGGATTGATGCGATAAGTTTCGGCGTCTTTTTCTGGCATTATCTGAATTTGCATATGCCATTGTGGATAATCCTTTTTTTCAATAGCATTAAACAAATCACGTCTATGATAATCTAAATCTTCGCCAGCAATTTTTGCTGCTTCTGCATTGGTTAAACATTCAATGCCTTGTTTTGTTTTCAAATGCCATTTTACCCAAAAGCGTTCGCCTTTTGCATTCCACAAGCTATAAGTGTGAGAAGAAAATCCATCCATATTGCGATAGGTTTTGGGAATACCTCTATCGGAAAAAAGTATTGTCACTTGATGCAGTGATTCAGGTGAAAGACTCCAGAAATCCCATTGCATCACATTGTCACGCAAACCTGTTTGTGGATGACGTTTTTGTGAATGAATAAAATCTTGAAATTTTAAAGGATCGCGCACAAAGAAAACCGGCGTGTTATTGCCTACTAAATCCCAGTTGCCTTCTTCGGTATAAAATTTACAAGCAAAACCTCTAGGATCTCGAGCAGTATCTGCAGAACCCAATTCACCTGCAACAGTAGAAAAACGAATGAATGCTTCACATTGATTGCCAGCTTTAGAGAATACTTTGGCAATACTATATTTAGAAAGATCATGTGTAATAGTTAATGTTCCATAAGCGCCAGCACCTTTTGCATGTACAACACGTTCAGGCACGCGTTCGCGATTAAAATGCGCCATACGTTCTATTAGTTGATGATCAGCCATCAATACTGGCCCGCGAGGGCCTGCTGTAAGACTGTTTTGGTTGTCTGCAATAGGGGAGCCAGTATCGGTTGTCATTATTGGGCACTTACTCATCATTTATCTCCATATTATAGAATTGTCTTTCCGAAGTATTTATACTTAATTCTATTTGAGTAGTTTGCCAAAAGAAAGCTTAGTTATGTTAGAATCTGAACCAATCATTAAGGAGATGATCTATGACAAGGATACAAAAGCAGTTTGTGGCTAAATTAGCTATTATTTTGTGGTCGTTATTCAGCGTGCAGGTATTTGCTGCTGAGAGTGCCCAAGCTCAAGTAGTGAATGCTTATAAGACTTGGTGCGATGCAGTGGGTAAGGCTCAAGGGAATCCAAAGGCAGTCGTAAAATTGTATGCGCCCAATAGTTTTTTATTACCGACATTTTCAGCAAAAATTCTTTCCAATGCCCATGGCGAACTCAATAGCTATTTTGCTACGTTTACAAAAAAAGATAATTTCAAATGTACGACGGATAAGTTAATGACACATATTTACGGTGATGTTGCCGTGAATGCAGGGTTATACACATTTACTTATGACGATGCTGGAAAAATACAAAAAGTCCCAGCGCGGTTTACATTTGTTTATAAACAATATCCGCAGGGCTGGCTGATCGTCAGTCATCATTCGTCGGAGTTGCCGGCATAATTTCTGTTGCCATTATGATTTTATTGATTGTTGTGGTGAGATGTGCGATTTCCGCATCTGTTATCACTGAAAAGTATCGATTTCGTTTATTCGAGGATAAGCTCCTATTGCTTTATATCCGACGGGTGTTTTATTCATGAATTATTCGCCTAAATGTTATAAAAGCATCATGTATAGGTTGTTCCGTATAAAATCGCACGCTTGTGTATTAAAACGCGCGCATTCCAATGAATATGTAATAAAACACACGTAAGTATATAAA
>Ga0206827_1190_pt1 | contig 11786 bp, 10 predicted proteins | sample Alteio_BWOrgCont_77_FD_152852 | JGI IMG/M metagenome (GOLD analysis project Ga0206827, IMG submission 152852) | Enriched cells from forest soil in Barre Woods Harvard Forest LTER site, Petersham, Massachusetts, United States -... | ecosystem: Environmental > Terrestrial > Soil > Temperate forest >...
CAATTTGAATTTATCCTGATCCAATTTGCTGTAGGAGTTACGGCTTTGCTTTCCATGATAAATATCCGGTATATTTCACAGTTCTTTGTATCAGCTGTCCTTATTCTTATAGTTTATATTGTTGGCTATCTTGGTATTTCTGTGATACAATCAGGGGCAATAGAACATCTTGACTGGACTGATTTTACATGGTTTGGAGGTAATTTTCTACTCATATTACTTGCCTACCCGCTTATTTATGTTTTTGAAAAAGTTTTTGGGTTTTTATCAGACATCAGCCTGCTCGAACTTTCTGATATTAATAATAAACTGATGAAGGAACTTGCCGGGCGGGCGCCGGGTACATTCCAGCATTCTTTACAGGTTGCTAACCTGGCAGAGGCAGTGATCGACCGCATTGGCGGCAATGCATTGCTTACAAGGGTTGGTGCGATGTACCATGATATTGGGAAAATGTATAATCCTGACTATTTTATTGAAAACCAAAAGCATGAATCGAACCCGCATGATTTTTTAACCGATATTCAGAGTGCTGAAATGATAATAAATCACGTGCCTAAAGGGATAGAAACTGCCCAGGAAAACAACCTGCCTACCCGTGTGATAGATTTTATTAGAACACATCATGGTACTACGAGGGTGGAATATTTTTACCAGAATTATAAGAGAAAACACCTTGATGAAACCGTTGACGAAATGATATTCCGCTATCCCGGCCCAAAACCTTCAACCAAAGAAAATGCAGTATTGATGATTGTGGATTCTGTAGAGGCAGCTTCCCGAGCACTTAAACAGCCTGATGAAGTACAGATAGACAAATTAGTAGACAAAGTAATAGATCATAAAATAGAAGATAACCAGTTTGATTACGCCAAGATCACTATCCAGGAAATCAATACTTCACGCCGGTTACTCAAGAAACTGTTGAAAAGTTTGTATCATATCCGCATCAGTTACCCTGGAGAGGTAGCAGAAATGAAAAAAAATTAATTTTTTTTGAATTAATTTCGTTAAATCTTTTATCTTTACCCGCGAAAATGGATGGATGCATTTTAGCGATTAATTTTTTATAACATGGAGGATCAGGGAAATAATGCTCGGGATGAGGTTTTCTCTAAACGGGTAAAAGCCGGAAAGAGGATTTATTTTGTAGATGTAAAATCAACCCAGGGGAATGATTTTTATATTACGATCACAGAAAGCAAAAAAAAGTTTGATGGTCAGGGCTATGTAAAACATAAGATCTTTTTGTATAAAGAGGATTTTAATAAGTTCCTGCTTGGCCTCAACGAAGCAGTAGACTACGTAAAAAAGGAACTAATGCCGGAATATGATTTCGATATGTTCAACCACGATGGCCAACAGGAATATATCGCTTCTCCTGCTGAAGGTGAAAAATACGATGAAACTGAAGGTTAAACAGGTTTCAGATCAGCTTATATAATTTCAATTCTTTTCTTTAAAAGGCTACTCCCATACTAAATCCGATGCGAAACCCTGTATTAGAACCTGTAGTGGAAAGAAGTGGGTTAAATCGATTTAAAAGGTCATCTACTGTAAGTGGCGCTACTCCTCCGCTATACTGATTGGTGTAGCCACTTGCTTGTTTGCTCAATGAGCCGGTAATGAATTCTATGGAAGGGCCGCAAAAGAAATCAAAAGTAACTACATTTCCTATAATGGCCTGATAACCAATGGTCCCACCTATTGAAAATCGAGTAACCATAGCTGAGGTGGAATCATCTTTAAACGATACGGCCTGGTATCTCACAAAAGGGCCTACATAAAAACCATCCGGAGCGGGCTTCGTTTCATACATAGGATAATACCGGAGATCAAGTACGATTCCATATCCGCTTTCTTGCCCCATGCCAAAATAGCCATTCGAATTATTGTTGCTGGTATTGCTGTTTGCATCCGAACTTTTATCAGTGATATTTAAAGTCCCTTGAACTGTTAGTTTTTTATTAAGCCGTTTTTCATAAGAAAGACTAAACGTATTAAACGCTTCTGAAAAGGGGTTCCATTTAATAACATTGTCCTTCGGAGCATCGGAATCCTGGGCTTTAGCTTGTTTGCCAGATAACAGGCATAAGCCAATAATAAAAATGGTTGCTAAGTTTTTAAGTTTTTTCATTGTTTTTGAGTATATATCTTTAAGACGTAACTGCTTTTCAATAGGTTAGTTTTTATTTTCAAATATAGCTAAATTTAGATTTCCATAGGATTGATATTAAAATGCAAGGCCCTACCCTAACACCGACTTGATTTGAGCCTCTTACACTCTCCCTTCTCCCAGTACCCCTCCTCTCAATAACTTAACAACTCATTAACCTAATAACTTTTTCTTTCCCTTTATTTTGCAATAAAATATCCTTTTCCCTTGTTATCCCATTTATTCAGCACGATTTTTGTAATTTTGGAAGGATAGTCGTTATATGAAAGCCACAACAGGAAATTACGCACTTCTTTTAGAGAAGCTAAGCCGGTTTAAGAGAAAATATTACCTCAATGAGATATACAGGGGTGGGCTTTATTTTACAGCAGTATTATTAATTACTTATCTTGTAGTGACAGTGCCTGAATATTTTGGCAGGTTCGGTATTATTCCGCGTACAGCCATGTTCTATGGTTTCCTTGCGGTCAATATTTTTATCCTCGCACGGTATATTATTCTTCCTCTCATCAGGCTGTACAATCTGGGCAATACCATTACCCATAAACAGGCGGCAGATATTATTGGAAGGCATTTTGGAGAGGTTAAGGACAAGCTTCTTAATACTTTACAACTTCACGAACTTGCAAGTTTTGAAGATATTCAAAACAGGCAACTTCTTGAGGCCGGTATTGACCAGAAAATAAATGAATTGCGCCCTGTTCCTTTTGTAAAGGCTATTGACTACAACTCTAATCGCAAGTATATTAAATACGCACTCATTCCTTTAGTTATACTTCTCGCATTACTTATTCGTGCCCCTAAAATATTATCGGAAAGCACACAACGGTTAGTACATCATGATAAGTTTTTTGAAGAAATTGCTCCTTTTAAGTTTGTGCTTAAAAACGATAACCTGAACGGTGTACGGCAGGAAGATTTTACGGTAAAACTTGAAATAACAGGTGATGAAATACCTGCGGAAGCGTCCGTACTTATTGACGGCAATGCCTTTAAAATGACTTCCGGTTCATCTAAAAACCAATGGAGCTATACCCTGAAAAATTTGCAGAAAGATATTGATTTTCAATTTACTGCTAATAATTATACTTCAAAACCATACACTATAAAAGTACTCCCAAGGCCAAACCTCCAGAAGTTTGAAGTGCATTTTGAATATCCCGCATACATAGGCAAGAAAGATGAAACCATGCAGAATATGGGAGATATTACTATTCCTGCCGGTACAAAAGTTACCTGGAAATTCTTTGCTGAGAATACTGATAATATTGACCTTTCATTTAAAGACCATAAAGTTGAGGCTACCCGCAAAGGGGATAACCTGTACACCTTTGAAAATAAATTTCTCCATGATGATTCTTATTACCTGAAAACTAGGAATAAATTCATGCAAAGCCCTGATTCTATAGAGTACTTAATTAATGTGGTGCCGGATGCTTATCCTGCTATTCAGGCCATTCAGCAACAAGATTCTGCCCAGGTAAGAAACCTCTACTTTACAGGGCAAATCTCAGATGATTATGGTTTTAGCAAATTGACTTTTGTGTATCATTATACCAAAAGCGATGATAGCATGAAGATGAAAGAGCCTGCCCATGTGGCTGCAATTGCGGTTGAGCCCTTCAGGCCTGTGCAGCCTTTTTATTATTTCTGGGATGCTAATCAGCTTGATATTAAACCGGGCGATGAGATAGAATATTATTTTGAAGTATGGGATAATGACGGGGTAAACGGTCCAAAATCAGCCCGTTCGCAGAAGTTTTTCTTTAAAGCGCCGTCTAAAAAAGAAATTGAGCAGAATGCAGAAGCCAGCAGCGCTGCCATGGAAAGCAAAATGGAATCTGCCATGAGGCAGGCAAGCGAATTGCAAAAAGACCTGGAAAATGCGCGTATGAAACTAATGGATAAAAAGCAGCTTGACTGGCAGGATAAAAAGGCTGTCGAAGACATCCTGAAAAAACAGCAGGCACTTGAAAATCAGGTTAAGCAAATTCAGGAAGACTATAAAAAGAATATTGACCAGCAGAATGAATATTCTAAAATGGATGAGGATATACTGGCCAAACACCAGGAACTGCAAAAAATGTTTGATGAGCTGATGGACGATAAAACAAAAAAGATGTTGGATGAGCTCCAAAAACTAATGGAGCAAAACAATAAAGACCAGAGCCAGCAGCAAATGGACCAGATGAAATTCCAGGACAAAGAAGTAGAAAAAGAACTGGACAGGCAGCTGGCGCTATTCAAACAACTCCAGTTTGAGCAAAAGATGGAAGAAGCCCAGGATAAACTGAATAAACTGGCTGATGACCAGAAAGCCCTCGCAGATAAAACTGAACAAAAAGACAAGACGGACAAAGAAAATAAGTTGAACGATGCTCAGAAAGAGGATGAAAGCAAAAAACTGGCTGATAAACAAAACGACCTGAACCAGCAATTTGACGATATAAAGAAAGACATGCAAGACCTGGAAAAGCAAAACCAGGAAATGGAAAACAAATTGCCACTCGATAGCCTGCACGACCAGCAAGACCAGATAAAACAGGATATGCAGCAAAGCCAGGAGAGCCTGCAAAAGCAAAACAATAAACAAGCCTCCAAAAGCCAGAAAAGCGCCGCTGATAAAATGAAAAAGATGAGTGACAAAATGGAGCAAATGAAGGAAAGCGGCGAGGCAAAAGAACTGGACATAGATTACCAGGCATTGCGGCAGATAGTTACTAACCTTCTTTATCTTTCATTTCAGCAGGAAAACCTGATGAACCAGTTGAAAACTCTGAACGGCTATAACCCTGAATATGTAGAACTTGCCCAAAATCAGCGCAAACTTAAAGACGATGCCAAACTTATTGAAGACAGCCTGGATGCGTTGAGCAAAAAAGTGACGGAAATAAAGAGCTTTATAACTACTGAGATGGGGCTCGTAAATTTCAATATGGAAAAGACCATTGATAATTTGGGTGACCGGAATATACCGGATGCACGCTCTCACCAGCAGTTTGTAATGACTTCTGCCAATAACCTTGCCGTGATGCTGACCGAAGTGATGAAGAAAATGCAGGAACAGCAGAAAGACGGTAAACCGGGTAGCAAAATGTGCAACAAGCCCAAAAAGCCAGGAAAAGGGAGCAAGAGTATGAAGGAAATGAAGCAAATGCAGGAAGCCCTGAATAAAGAAATACAACAAATGAAGGATGGGCAAAAGGGTGGAAAGCAGCCTATGAGCAAAGAACTGGCTGAGACTGCTGCGAAACAGGAAGCTATACGCCGTGAACTGCAAAGGATGGAAGATATGAAAAACGAGAATGGGGAAAAGCCCGGCGGCGACCTGGAAAAAATGCAGAAGGATATGGATAAAACCGAAGAGGACCTTGTTAACAAGCATATAACCGATGAAACAATAAAGCGCCAGGAGGATATAATGGTGAGGATGATAGAGTCGGAAAAGGCTGAAAAGGAACAGGGCGAGAAAGAAGAACGCGAATCTAAAGTGGCCCAAAACCATGCTAACCCCGCACCGCCCTCTTTGGAAAAATTCCTGCAACTGAAACAAAAGGAAACTGAACTGATCCAGACTATTCCGCCATCCTTAAACCCATATTACAAGGAAAAAGTAAAGGAGTATTTTGAGGAATTGAATAATTAGAGGCTGTCTTTAAACCAGAAAAACGTCGTCATTGCGGAATTTTTTGCGGCAGAATTTTTAAAAAGGTACGAAAACTCGTTCAAAAAAATATCCGCAATCCCCGAAGAATAATATAGGTTTTATTGAGGAATTGTGAGTATTCATATTAGTGAAATTGAAAATATCTTTACATTTGATGAAAAAACGTAATCTATGAAATGGTACCATTATCTCGCTTGTTTTTTCGCAGGGGCTTTTTTAGCCAATACAGTCCCGCATTTTATTAACGGCGTTTCCGGGAATGCATTTCCCACTCCTTTCGCTGACCCACCGGGCAAGGGTTTGTCTCTGCCTTATATCAATGTACTTTGGGCGTTATTCAATCTTATTATAGGCTACCTGCTTTTCAGGGCTGGCAAAGTATCCAATAAAAGCTGGGCAAGCCTTATTGTATTCTTTATCGGCATAGCTGTAATGAGTGTGATGCTGAGTATGTCTTTTGCGGATAAAATGGCTCACTAGGCCATTTCTATTAGATTTGACAACTTTTAAAAAGTTGTCAAATCTGCGATTCCGTGCTCTCCGTGAACTATGCGGTTAAAAAATCTTCTTTGAGGTTTTCTTTTTAGCCGTTGTACCTTTGTGGCCATATGACAAAAGAAGTATCCTTCATTAAAGAAGGCAAGAAATATAAAAACCCTATCCCGACTCATTTAGGTTCAATTAAAGATATTTTTAAGGTAACTAAAAGATATTTTACCAGTGATTCAAAAATAAGGAAACCTTCAAAGGAAGTTCCTGTTCTAAAGGTTGATAAATCGGTCTTTCAGGCTGTTCCTTCAAACGATGTTGTGGTTTATTGGCTTGGCCATGCCGCCTTATTGCTTGAGATGGGCGGGCGTCGCTATCTTATTGATCCAATGTTGGGTGAAAGGGCTTCGATGTACACCTGGGCCGGCCCAAAAAGATTGCACCCAAGTCCATTGGATATGAATGAGATTGGACACGTAGATGCCGTTGTCATTTCCCATGACCACTACGACCACCTTGATATGCCAACTATAAAAGCCCTCATCAAATCAGATGTAAAGTTTTTTGTTCCGCTGGGTGTAAAAGCCCACTTCCTCAGGTGGGGCTGCCCGGCAGAAAGAATTACTGAATTCGGCTGGTGGCAATCTGTTACCGATGGCCCGAATACATTAACTGCAACACCTGCCAGGCACTTCTCTGGCAGGGGGTTGTTTGATAGGGATACTACTCTTTGGTGCGGATGGGCCTTTGTGAACGAAAAGAATAAGGTCTATTTCTGTGGCGACTCAGGGATTATGCCGGGGTTTGAAGATATTGGAAATAAATTCGGAGGCTTCGACCTGACGCTGATGCCAATTGGCGCATACGACCCGCTTTGGCACGACATCCATACCAATGCCCCTGAAGCCCTCGAAGCCCATATCATGCTGAAAGGCAAAAAGATGTTACCCATCCATTGGGCTACTTTCGATATGTCCCTGCATCCTTGGGCCGAACCCATAGAACAACTTTTAATAGCTGCTGAAAAACATGGAGTTGAACTCATCTTACCCAAAGTAGGGGAGAGGGTTGAGTTAGGCAAAGAATATAAGGAGAAATGGTGGAGGTAAAGTTCAAAATTGCTTTTAGAAAATTATATTTGCATAAATTATGCTAACAATCGGCGACATAAAAAACAAATTGGCAGAAAACCTTTCGGGCCTGAAAGGGAAATACCCGATTGAACGGCTTGCGGTATTTGGTTCCTATGCAAGGGGCGAGGCTACCGATAAAAGCGATATCGATATAATGGTTGAGTTTAATGGTGAAATGGGCTGGAATTACTTTGACCTTTATTTTGATTTACAAAAAATATTCGAAGGTAAAAAAGTGGATTTGGTGGCTAAGGGTGGGATACAACCGCGTTATTGGCCGTTTGTTGAAGAGGATTTGAATTATGTCTAAAAGAAATGCAAGGGTAATACTATTGGATATCATTGATAATATCCAGTCTGTCTTTGATTTTACTTCAGGCATGGATTTGAAAGCTTTTGCCGCTGATATTAAAACAGTTTATGCTGTTGACAGGTGTTTTGAGATTATTGGTGAAGCCACACGGCAACTTCCTGAAGAATTTATATTGCAATATGACGATATTGATTGGCATAAAATGATTGCATTCAGAAATGTTTTGATTCATGAGTATTTCAGAATAGAAAGAGGGATTGAATGGAATATTATTCAAAACACGCTGCCTTCCCTGAAAGAAAAGATTGAAAATTTGCTTGATAAGATATAATCTTAATCCCTTTCAATCCTTACCGTTTTCAGCATATCATAAGCATCACTCACAAAATCACCGCGATAAGGTGATTTTCCGGTTTTGATAAAAGTGAAGTCTATCATGACTTTATGATAACAAGTAAATGCTAATAACGAATTGTTTGGAAGGGTATCCCAATTATATTTAAAGGGCGAAATTACTGCAAAGTCAAGTCCATTAATTGTTATCTTTTTACAAATCTTAAATTTTAAATGACGATAGAATTGGGGGTTTATTTCTATCAAATCTTGAATACATTGTTTTAAATCGCTATCGGCATCAAAAGTACCTTTACTGTTGGAATCACATTTTAATCTCCACACATGAGAAATAGTCAATGAGAAAAAAGAATCGGGATAATGTTTTATAAATCCGCTTTCTTCTTTTATCGGATATTGTTTGGATTGATAGCGATACATTTGCTTAGCTCCACAAGTATAATCTGTAAAGTTACCCCAGTCATGTAATGTATCAAAATCAGGAATTAACTTTATATGTACTGTTCCTAAATTTTTAGTTAGCTTTATGCTTCTTTCTTTCCAGTTAGGATGCGCAGTCTTTGGTTTGCAGGAGATTATAAATAAGAGTAATAGCAAGTATAGACAATATTTCATAAAAGCTTTTAACTATTCACTAATCACTATTCGCTAACTTCTAAACAAACGAATACTCCAATTCATACAAATGCTTCTTGTCAACAATATTAATGGTCATTTTGCCTTCGAGTCCTTCAAGGTCGCCTGTGCTGCATCCGGGTACTATTGTCACTATTAGTTCTGCTGAGGTTTTGTTTCGGTTTCCAATGTGTGTTAGGGCGAAGCTTCCACTTTTACCATTTAAGGTTCCGTTCACTTGCTCCAAAGCAACGTAGGTACCTGAGCCATTGTCTGAACCAATAGCCAGCATATCTACTTTGCTTGTGCCCTCCAGGTCGCCCGCGAATTTCTTTTCTATGGAATATTGCCCTGTGGTAATATCACCCGCCTTATCCTGTGTTACGGGTTTCATTTCTACTTCGAAAGTGCCTTTTGCAATTAATTTGTTGTCTGCCATTTATAGTCTGTTTTATATTTTCTATCCTTTTTTCTTTCCTCCGTAATATCTCTTTTTTTTCTTCTTCCCACTTTCTGCGCCAACGCCTGAACCGGCTACCTGTATTTTATCCCCCAAACTGCTGCCTGCGGGTTTTTCTTTTGGTTTGCCTCTTGGCGGGCCTTGCGGGCGGGATGGCCTTTTTCCCTGGTTAGGGTTGTCAGGAAATTCGGGGCGTGGCATTTGACCTTTTTTGCGAACGATCTTTTCTTTTGGGTCGTTCGGGTCTTCAAATTCCATATCAATGGTGCGCTGCTGCAGGTTCGCATTTTTCACTAGCACCCAGACTATATCCCCCAATTGATACACCTTGCCGGAATTATGCCCCCGTATGAGGTAGCGTTCTTCGTCATAGATATAATAATCGTCTCGAAGTTCGCTCATGCGCACCATACCTTCGCATTTATTTTCAAGTATTTCCACATATATGCCCCATTCGGTCACACCGGAAATAATGCCCTGAAAATGTTCGCCCACCTTATCAAGCATATACTCGACCTGCTTGTATTTGATAGAGGCGCGTTCCGCTTCAGATGCCTTTACTTCCCTTTCGGACGAGTGGCGGCACTGGTTTTCTATTTCTTCCTGGTCTACGCCTTTTTTGCCAAGCAGGTAATGGGCTAAAAGCCTGTGCGCTATCACATCCGGATAGCGGCGGATAGGGGAGGTGAAGTGGGTATAATAATCAAATGCCAATCCGTAGTGGCTGCTTTTCTTGGTAGTATAAAAAGCCTTTGCCATGGTGCGAATGGCAAGGGATTGAAGCATATTCTGTTCCGGCTTGCCTTCGCTTTGATGGAGAAGTTTGTTGATAGACTGTGCAATGGCCCGGTCGTTTTTTGTATCAAGTATATAACCGAAAGCCCCTGCCACTTTCGCAAAATTAGTGAGCTTCTCTACATTCGGGCTGTCATGTACACGGTAAACAAAAGGGTTTTGGTGAGCCTGCTTGTCTTTTTTGAAGATAAATTCCGCCACTTTGCGGTTAGCCAGCAGCATGAAATCTTCAATCAGTTTATGGGCATCCTTGCGGATCTTTTTCATCACCCGCAGCGGCTTGCCGTTTTCATCCAGTTCAAATTTAACTTCTTCGGTTTCAAAAGAAATGGCGCCCTCGGCAAATTTCTTTTCCCGTAGTTTATAGGCAAGTTTATTCAGTGTTAATAATTCTGTGGCAAAGGTTCCTTCATGGCTTTCGAGCACTTCCTGCGCTTCTTCATAGCTAAACCTCTTTTGCGAATTAATGATAGTGCGCCCAAACCATTCTTTTTGTATTTCCGCTTCCTCATTCAGCACCACAACCACAGAGAAAGTAAGTTTGTCTTCATTTGGCCTGAGCGAACAAAGGAAATTAGAAAGTTTTTCTGGCAGCATCGGTATTACCCTGTCCACTAAATAGACAGAGGTAGCGCGGTTCAAGGCTTCAATGTCCAGTTTAGTGCCTTCTTTCAGGTAATGCGATACGTCTGCTATGTGCACTCCCACTTCCCAAAGCCCTTTTTCAAGCGGGCGTATTGAAAGCGCATCATCAAAATCTTTGGCATCTACAGGGTCTATGGTAAAGGTTGGGATACCGCGAAAATCCCTACGTTTATCTATTTCCTGTTGTGTAATATTTTCAGGGATGGCATCCGCTTCTCTCTCTATTTCAGGTGGAAAAGAAGTCGGCAGGCCAAATTCGGCAATGATCGCGTTCATCTCTGCAAAGTGTTCGCCTGGTTTGCCAAAAATTTGTATCACTTTGCCAAAAGGGCTTTTAGCGCCCTCTGGCCATTCTGTTATTTTGACCAAAACTTTATCGCCGTTTTTAGCGCCATTCAGCCAGGGCAGCGGGATAAAAATATCATTGACCATCCGCTTATTATCAGCTACGAGGAAAGCGAATTTGTCATGGGCCTGCACAATCCCAGTAAACTCCATTTTGCTGCGCTGCAATATATCTACTATCTCACCTTCAGGCCGTTTGCCGGTCTTGCGGGCATAGAGCAGCACCTTCACTATATCGCCATGCAGGGCGTTTTTCATTTTTGCTGTGCCTACGAATACATCTTCGTCCAGCCCGTCCACCACTATAAAAGCCGCACCGCTTTTGGTCATATCTACTTTGCCTTCAACAAACTGTGAATTTATTGGGTGGCGGTAGTTGCCTGCAGGCGTTTCTTCAAGCTGGCCGCTTTCCATCATTTCCCTGAATGCTTCAAGAAGTAGCTCCCTTTCCGCATGTTCATGCACGCCAAGGGCAGTGGCCACCCGCTTGTAAACTATTTCAGTCCCGGGGGTATGCTCGCGCAAATAATTGATCAGCGAGCTTTTTATAGAGCGCATATTGCGCCCTTCGGTATTTTTCTTTTTTGCCATAAATATCATGCAAATTACGCATTGTTTTGGTAGGAATGGTTAAGAATGACTGTGTTTGCCGATTTCGCATTGGCATTTAGATATATTTTTCTTAAATTTGCTTAAAAGATTTTTATGCCAAAAATAGTTATTAAATACAATAACCCTAAAACGTTGAAGGCCTTAAAAGGCCTGGCAAAATATTTTGATTTTGTGATTTTATC
>Ga0206827_1192_pt1 | contig 11674 bp, 9 predicted proteins | sample Alteio_BWOrgCont_77_FD_152852 | JGI IMG/M metagenome (GOLD analysis project Ga0206827, IMG submission 152852) | Enriched cells from forest soil in Barre Woods Harvard Forest LTER site, Petersham, Massachusetts, United States -... | ecosystem: Environmental > Terrestrial > Soil > Temperate forest > O...
CCATTGCAAAGACCTTGTTGACAGGGCGGCAGGGTATGGCATGAAAGGATATAAGATTGACGGGAACAATATCCTCGAGGTGTACCAAACTGTTTCGCTGCTCGCAGAGCGTATGCGCTCCAACCCGGAGCCTGTGCTGGTAGAATGTATGACTTTCAGGATGCGCGGGCATGAGGAAGCAAGCGGCGTTAAATATGTTCCACAGGAATTGTTTGAAGAATGGGGTAAAAAAGATCCTTTGCATACTTATGAGGCCTGGCTGCTTGAAGAGAAAATACTTGACACGGTTTCCATTGAGAAATGGAAGGCGGAATATCTGGTTGAAATAAATGAAGCGCTGGAGCTTGTTTTGAATGAAGCGCCTCCTGTACCTGATACGCAGAAGGAACTAAGCGCCATATATGCACCCTTTGTTCCGGCCAAAGAGGCAGGTGACCAGTCTATATTAGATACGCATAATTTCATGGTACGTCCGAAAACAAATAAAACCACTAAAAGACGCCTTGTAGATGCCGTGAGCGATGCTTTGCGGGAAAGCATGGTAAAATACCCAAACCTGATTTTGATGGGGCAGGACATCGCTGAATACGGCGGCGTCTTTAAGGTAACTGAAAACTTCCTGGAGCAGTTTGGCAAGGATAGGGCGCGGAATACGCCTATTTGCGAATCGGCCATTGTTGGAATTGGTTTGGGTTTATCCATAAAGAAATATAAGGCCATGGTGGAAATGCAGTTTGCCGATTTTGTGACCTGTGGTTTCAACCAGATCATCAATAACCTGGCAAAGATCCATTACCGCTGGGGGCAAAATGCTGATGTGGTTGTCAGGATGCCGACCGGGGCTGGGGTAGGAGCAGGGCCATTTCACTCGCAGAGCAATGAAGCATGGTTTGTCCATACGCCCGGGCTTAAAGTGGTTTACCCGTCTAACCCGATGGATGCTAAAGGCCTCCTGAATGCTGCTATAGAAGACCCTAATCCGGTGATGTTCTTTGAACATAAAGCGCTGTACCGCAGTACACATGAAGAAATATACGACGACTACTACACCATAGAAATAGGCAAAGGCCGCAGGGTAAAAGAAGGCAATGAAATGAGCATAATTACCTATGGGGCAGCGGTAGAATGGGCAGTGGAGGCGGCAGAAAAGCTAAACATATCAGCAGACATCATTGATCTGCGGACCCTACTGCCATGGGACAAAGAAATTGTGCTTGAGTCAGTAATGAAGACCGGTAAAGCCCTTGTGCTGCATGAAGACTGCCTCACGGGCGGCATTGGCGGCGAGATAGCTGCATCAATTGCTGAAGAAGCCTTTACCTATCTTGACGCCCCGGTAATGCGGGTTGCTTCTCTTGATACACCTGTACCTTTTGCAACGGAACTGGAGCAGAACTTTCTGCCTAAAGGCAGGCTGGAAGAAAAGATGGCAGAACTGGCGGGTTGGTAAAGCCCCAAAAATCTTACGCGCTCAAACTGCTTACAACCCCGATTTCTTTAAAAATTAGTGTACATTTTTTGTCAATTTTTGCACACTTTTTTGCCGTTTTTTGCACTTTTCCGGCTTTCTGGCCCCATTTTTCCGTTCTTGCTAAAATAAAAATCGCATTTAAAGAAAACTGAAGTACTTTTCTCTACTTTTTGCGAAATAGAGGGGGGTAGTAGCATATCGGGGGTGCTTTCCCCCGATATGTCTTACGCGCGTAAACCTCAAAACACCCAATCTAAGAAGCCGTCATTGTGGAATTTTTTGGCCAACGAATTTCCGAATTGAAATACTTTTTTTCCAACCAAAAAATATCCGCACCACGAAGTAGCAGCGAAGCTAATCTCCTCAGAACAATAATAGGCCCTTACCAATAAAAAGACCACCCGCAGCTATGCACGGGATCTATCCCCCGTCCTCGTCCGCCGTAGCCCCGGACACTCGGGACGAAGGCATAAACCCCCACAATATACCACCTTTCCCCCACATCCCCAAAAATACTTCACAAAAAATTTCACCATGTCATTTTATTTTCTATATTTGTCCCTGATATGAATAAAACGCTAAAAACCATAACAATGTAGTAACATAAGATTTTTTTAAGACATAGTAAAATTTGTTTTGTAATTACAAATCGAAAATCCGACAGATTTCCTTTCCCCATAAGAGCAAAGCGAAAACAGATTTGCGCACGCAAGGGCGTGAATCCGTTTTTCCACGCTCTTAGGGTATGTCGGTACCTCGATTTGGTGGAAGAAAATAGGTCACGCCCGAACCGTTTTATAGCCGACCGTTTTCAGTTCAAAATAGCTTGTCATCATTCCTATTTGGTTATTCAATTTTAGATAACATAATTTAAAAACTAAAAACATGACAAAGATCAAATCAATTTTCAGGTGCTTACCACTCTTTTTGAGTGTATTGTTTCCATTATTCTGTTCCGGGCAGTTAAATGTGATGACCGGAGGCCAGGTAGGCGTAAGTACTAACACTGTGGTTTACGGCTCAATGCTGAACGTAGTCAATACAGGTGACAATCCTACAGTTAATGCAGTTTCAAATGCCAGTACCACTTATCAATGGTGCTATAACGCTCAACTAAACCAGTCTCTTGGCGTAGGTTATCGGGTAGAATATGCCGGGGTTGGTAATTGGTGGGTTACGGGAGCGGGGTGGATGTTTGCCAACGGCACCTATTATACTTCAGATTCTAACCTGAAATCGAATATCAGGCCGGTAGACAGTGCGCTCTGGAAAGTTCTCCAACTGCAAGGTGTGAGCTATTTGTTACATAGTCGCGCTACGCCAGATTCCGCTTATAAAGGAGGCCCTGCAAAGATGGGCGCTGTTATAGATTCGCAGGGGCAGATCGGGTATCTTGCACAGCAGGTACAACGGGTTTTACCACAATTGGTAAAAACAGGCCCTTATGGGGAATCGGCTGTAAATTATATCGGTATTATCCCTTTGTTGTCGGAGGCCATAAAGGCGCAGCAAGCGGAAATAGCGCAGGCACAGTTAAGCGCTGACAGCCAGAAAACAACTATCCAGAATATGGCAGATTCAATAGTAGTATTGAAAAGCAGTTTACAGGCTGCCAAAGATTCTCTTTTGTGGCAAATGGTGCAGCAGCAGTTCCTTGCTAAGGATATATTGAATTCAATCAGGCAGATAAGAGATTCACTTGCCACTACCTATACTTGCAATTGCAATAGCTCCAGCGGCAGTGAAGGCCGTTATGTAAGCACTGATTTCAGCGGGTCGCTTTACCAAAACTCACCCAACCCGTTCAATAATCAAACCACTATAAGTTATTTACTTACGGGTGCAGTTCAATCGGCATCCATAAACATTTACAATATCCATGGCACTCTAATGCACACCTATACACTATCTGCTACATCAGGTACCGGCTCCATTACTGTAGCTGCCAATACACTTTCGGCAGGTACCTACATATACAACCTCGTAGTAAATAATGTGCAGGTGGACAGCAAAGAAATGGTAATAACTAACTAAATTTACAGTATGAAAAAGATATTTTTCATACTATCTTTTCTGGTCTTATTTGCCTGTAAAAAGAAAGATATGCCTGCCCCTTACGATTACAGGGATAAATGGGTGGGCAAATATGCCTGTAATGTTTCAATTTTTGAGTGGCCTAATCCCGACACTCCTTACGTTTCTCATTATTTTATAAAAGACACCATATTGGTAAGAAAGTCAGTTGCTAATGATAGTGCGGTAGATGTAACCGGAGAAGCTATCGATGAATTTAATACTATCTATATTAATAAACTTGGAGTCGGCGCACCGCTTCCGCAACCAATAAAATTTTATTCAAATGATTCTATTTACATTTACCTTGTTGATGGTGGCTATGGGTACTACGCATGGGGCTTAGGGAGTGGAAGCGAAGCCACCTTCATCGGCAAAAAATTGAATTAAAAACTAAAAAAACAATACAATGAAAAAAATACTATTCATATCATTCTTATTTCTTTCTGGCATTTTCACTGCCAATGCACAATGGCAGCAGGTATTAAATGAAGGGGAAATTATATCCATATTTCCTTACAGAAGCAACCTTCTTTGCGGAACAAGTAAAGGCATTTATCTATCTGCGGATTCAGGGAAAACATGGATAGCTACCGATACTGCATCTGCGGCGAATTGGATTGAACAATTTGCAGCAAAAGATTCACTTCTATTTGCCAGCACATTGTATGCAATATATGTTTCCACTGACAGCGGTAAATCATGGAAGTCTGTATCGACTTTACCCCAAGGTACTCAAATTAAATGTTTTACTTTCAGCGGAAACAACCTGCTTGTGACTAATGATAATGGCATTGGATTATATATATCAATGGATTATGGCAAGAGTTGGGTTGCAACCGATACTACCGGTTTGAACTTAAATTCCCTGTATGCCGCCTCAAATGAACTCTTCCCATTTATTAATATGGGGGATGAAACTGTTCTAATGTTAGGAAACTATTCCTATATTACCAATAACCACGGGCTGACTTGGAGACTTAAAGGGTATGGCTTTCATCAGTCATTAGCATCTATTGTTTTGGGAAATTATATTTATGTAGCAATAAACAATAACATCCTTCGAACAAATGATACAGGCATCACATGGCAGTATGTTTTTTCCGGAAATTCTGGCCCAACTATGAATGGCCTTTGCACTGATAATCATTATATACTGGCGTCAGATATGAATTTAGGTATCGTTTTCTCAAAAGACAGTGGTAATACTTGGGCTATCATTAATAATGGACTGCCTAATAATGGGGTATTTAGAGTTGCTATTTTAGGAGATTATATCTTCTGTGGCACCTACCCAAATCCTAATTATCTATATCGTATGCCCTTAACTGAAGCAATAGTAGTACCTGATACTATTAAATATATCACTGGCATTCAAACCCTGCCTTCAGGGTTTCCTTCGCTGGATATTTATCCGGATCCAGTAAAACATTCCGCTACTGTAGATTTTGGGCAGACACTCCAAAACGGCAGCCTGCAAATATTTAACGCACTTGGGCAGCGGGTACAGCAAATTGACCAAATAAGTGAAGCTAAAATTATCCTTCAGCCGAACAACCTGCCAGCCGGCGCTTATACTTATATACTAACTGAACAAGGCAAAGCAACGGCTGCGGGAAAATTAATAATAATACAATAAAAAAACAAAACAATGAAAAAAACAATATTCATATCATTCTTATTCATTTCCTGCATTCTCACTGCTAATGCTCAATGGAAACAGGTTTTAAAATCGGGGGCATCTGGACCGTTATTCACATATAGGGGTAACGTCCTTTGTGTAGGTAACAACTATTTATTTATATCTAGCGATACTGGGAATACATGGCAAGTTACTGATTCAAATTCTGATTTGAAGAACATATCGCTTTTTGCTTCAATAGATTCACTTTTATTTGCTGCTACAGTTTTTTCAAATATATATGTTTCTGCTGATAGTGGCAAAACCTGGAAACCCGAGGCAACCTATCCAGCGCCGATTGAATGTATTACGGGTAGCGGAAATAACCTGCTCGCAGGCGGTGACCCTGCCAGCATGTATATGTCAACCGATTACGGCAAACATTGGGTGCAATCAAGCAAAGGTTTGCCTCAACCTACCCAATATACAGGAGACAACTATTTCTCATTTGTTAATATGGGAGGTGCAACAATCGTGTTTTATGCAAACACATCCTATATTACTTATGACCATGGCATTACATGGCGCTATAAATCAAATACATGCCCACCCTCATTTAATATCACTCTTTTGGGAAATGCTATCTTCGTAGCAGGTAGTGGTGTCCTTCGTTCCAGCGATTCCTCCCTTAGTTGGGGAAAGGTTTTGTCAGCAAATCTTGATGGTATCAGCACCGATGGGCATTATATCCTTTCTTCTGATTTGTACTCAGGAGTGTTTTTTTCGAAGGACAGCGGCAATAGTTGGGCCTTAATTAATAATGGTCTTCCTAATAATAATGCATCAACAGTTGCAGTATTAGGTTCTTATATTTTTTGTGGATGTTATTTTAGCCCTGGGTCCATATTCCGGATGCCTTTGGCAGAAGCAGCGGCAGTACCAGAAACCCTTAAATATACTAATGGCATTAAACCCCTGCCCGCAGGGCTTCCTTCCCTTAGTATTTACCCCGACCCCGTAAAACATTCCGCTACTGTAGATTTTGGGCAGACACTCCAAAACGGCAGCCTGCAAATATTTAACGCACAGGGACAGCGGGTACAGCAAATAGACCAGATCATTGGCCAGAAAATAATCCTGCAACCAAATAACCTCCCGGCGGGTACCTATACTTATTTATTAACTGAACAAGGCAAAGCAACGGCTGCGGGTAAATTTGTAATACAATGAAAAAAATACTATTCATATCATTCTTATTTCTTTCTGGCATTTTCACTGCCAATGCACAATGGCAGAAGGTATTACAAGCAGGAATTCAGGGCCCGATACTTCCATACAGGGGAAATCTCCTTTGTACTACTGGCAATGGTCTTTATCTATCTTTGGACACTGGAAAGACATGGAAAGTATCTGATACTAACACGGCCTTGCAGTACGTAAACCTATTTGCAACAAAAGATTCCCTCTTATTTGGTGCAGAATTAGGTTATGCAGGAATATATGTTTCTGTAGATAGCGGTAAATCTTGGAAATCGGTAACGCCTTTACCAGCTGGTATTCAGATTTCATCCTTCATTTGCAGCGGAAATAACCTTCTTGCAGGTACTGTTAGCAATGGCATGTATTTATCAACGGATTATGGCAAGACTTGGGATACCTTAAACAACGGTTTACCACGGCCAACGGCCTATAACCAAGGTGCTATCGGGTCATTTATTAACATGGGAAATAATACTATTGTAATTTATGGAACTCAATCTTATATCACCTATAACCACGGGTTTAATTGGTATTATAAGGGGAATAAGTGTACTGAACAACGCGCCATTATTCTTTTGGGGAATGATATTTATCAGGCTGAAAATAGCAGTATCATTCGTTCCGGCGATTCCACCCTTTCCTGGACAATAATTTATACTTCCCTTTTCGGCATGGACGGTATTTGTACCGATAGTCATTATATTATGGTCTCAGATGAAAGTATAGGTATCTTTTTTTCAAATGACAGCGGTAACCATTGGGCTGAAATTAATACAGGATTGCCTAATAACCAGATAGAGGGCGTTGCCATTTTGGGTTCCTATATTTTCTGCTGCACCTACAGTCAGGTATTCCGAATGCCACTGGCAGAAGCAGCGGCAGTACCGGAAACGCTTACATACACCAACGGCATTAACCCCCTGCCTTCCGGGCTTCCTTCACTGGATATTTATCCTGACCCTATAAAACATTCTGCCACGGTTGATTTTGGGCAGACACTGCAAAATGGCAGCCTGCAAATATTTAATGCACAAGGGCAACGTGTACAGCAAATAGACCAGATCATTGGCCAGAAAATAATCCTGCAACCAAATAACCTCCCAGCAGGTACTTATACTTATTTATTAACTGAACAAGGCAAAGCAACGGCTGCGGGTAAATTTATAATACAATGAAAAAAATATTATTAATCTTGTCTATCATAGTGCTTTACAAAAATAGCGCCCATGCTCAAACACCTGCTAATGATCGAAACTGGAACGATACCCTTACATTTTTTGATGATTTTAAGTATCCTAATTATATTCAGTTTCACTATTTTAGCACAAAATTCAACCAAACAACCTATTTTGCAGGCGGAAACTGTACCTTCGATAATTTTAATCGGCCCTCGTACCTTAAAGATAGCATATATTGTACTACAGATGGCAATAATTTACATTTTGATAGCAGCGGGAAAGGGGTAACAACGATAGTAACACGAAAAAAATACTATCATATATCTTGCGGCGATAGTTTTCCTTACACCACTGGATGCCTGCAAAGACCAACTTCATTTGGTGGCGGAGCGCAGAAATATGGGTACTGGGAAATGCGCTGGAGAATACCCCAGCCCGTGAGGAAATCTTATAATGACAGTACAGCAGGTTTCGATGTAGCCTTCTGGCTGACAGGGAACACGAGTTTTCAACCATATTACAGCGAGTTGGATATGTTTGAAATGAATACCTGGAACAATGCCTTTTACGGGAGCTGCCACTACCGCCTTGCGGGGGATTCCCTGCCGAATACTACTTATCGTGATATAATTTCTTATAGCCACGGTTATTATGTGTACCCCTCCGGAAATTATCCGCCAGGAGGGTGGCCGACACCGCTTCCACCTTTAGTTACTAATGGGCCAGATATTGATTCTACAAAAGGTTTTTTTTATCCAACGGTCAATTACAACCAATCAACAGCCAATGATACAGGCTGGCATAAATATGGTATGGACTGGGAACCAAACTTCGTAAATTGGTATATTGACGATACATTGGCTAAAACTGTTTATTATAACTATTCTGTATTTAACGACAGCATGTACTTAATCATCGACAATTTTTTTCCCGCCAGCTCTAAATTAGACGGTTCTCCTATTTACCAAACGCCAACCACTTTCCCTTATAATTATGACATTGATTATGTGAAAACATATAAACTGATACCTGATTGCGAAGATGCGTATAGTGCTTGTTTTCTTAATCTTTCTACATATCCGTGGGGAGTAAAACAATCAGTGGAAATAACAGGGTGTTTGCCTACTAATATTACCAGCGGCCAGAATGTAACACTCAGGGCTGTTAATAGCGTAAAACTTGATAAAAACTTCACAGTGGGATTAGGCGCCGCCTTTCATGTAATAATGCAGCCCTGCCCAAATTGAGGCGCGAGTATAAAGAAAACCCCGCCTCGAATATTCGGGACGGGGCTTTGTATTAACCACTCTTTCCATCAGTCTACTCCCCGATCACAACCTTTCTCTTCAGTGTAAAATCACTTCCGCTGGCTACTAAAATATAACATCCTGCGGGGCAGGCAGGGATATGGAACAGGTATTGCCCGGTACCAGAAAATGTAGTTTGTGTTATCTCCTTTCCGTTCATGTCCAAAAGGGTAAGGTTTACATTGCCGGCAGGCATATTGCCTGTGAACTGTATATTTAAAGTGTTCTCAAAGGGTATGACGCTCACATCCAACGCGGTTTTTTCGGGGCTTGTTCCTTTTATGCCGGTAGTAGTCCATACGTCATTTATCGATGCTACATTGCTGGAATTGGCAATAGCATTTAACCCATACATATCTTCTATGGTACGTAGTATATTATAGTGGTTCATCAATACGCCATTCTGTCCTTTTATTACATTCGCCCCATAGAAAATAGTGGCTATATGGTTTCCATCGCTGTCGTTGTCCTCATCCCATGTAATGATAAGAAGGCTATTGTGGTTTTTTGCCCAGTTGGCATAGGCATTTAAGTTGTTTTTAGACCAGGTATCGCCTTCTGGTACGGTGCCATCGTGCATATCATCATCCAGGTTTGGTATTACAAAAGAAACGGTTGGTAATTTGGCAAAATCAGTCGGGAAGCTACTGTAAGGCAGGCTCAGGGAGGAGGAAATCTGGTTCGCGCCGTTTCCCTGCCAGTTTATCCACGGGCAATGCTTGCGGGCATAGCTGCCGTAAGTAGCCCCGGTATAACCCACAGAAGGCAGGCCCTCTGCATATCCGGCAAAAGTATATCCATTGGCAATGAGTTCAGCGCCAAAGTTAGCGGTAGTAAATGGCGCATTAGGGGATACATTATCATCGGTGATACCCTGGTCGGTGCCTGAGAATATATCTACATAATTTGGCTGGCTCGGATGGGTAAGTGCATAAGAGGCCGTAAAAAGCATGCCACTGTCAGCGAGGTTATTGAGATAAGGTGCGCCGGAATAGCCAATTATTTGGGAATAAGAATGATTTTCCATCATTACTATCACCACATGGTCATATTTCGGCAGGCTGCCTGCATACACAGAAGCAAAAAAGGATACGTAAATGGATAAGATGGCAACTATTATTTTCATATGGTTTGTTTTTTTTGATTGATACAAATATAAAAAGCTTTGGAAAGCATTTGTGCTTTTTCAATATTAAGAAGATGTTAATTAGTAACAAAGGCATATCCCTCAATTCTCAACAATTTAACAATTTAGCAATTTTACCATTCACATTAGGAATTTATCCTTAGTTTTGTCCTTTAAAGACTAAAAAATGGCTTCTACAGCAGATTTTAAAAAGGGGATGGTAATTGAATACAACAATGACCTGTACCTGATAGCAGATTTCCAGCACGTAAAACCCGGCAAAGGCCCGGCATTCGTACGCACTAAACTCAAAAATGTAAAAACCGGCCGGGTGATAGATAATACGTTCAATTCCGGCGTAAAAGTGAATACCGCCCGGGTAGAATACAGGCCTTTCCAGTTCCTGTATAAAGACGATACAGGTTATGTATTTATGAATACATCTGATTTTGAGCAAGTATCCATCCCTGAAGAAATGATAGAAGGTGTTGAATTTATGAAAGAAGGCCAGGAGGTTACCATACTATACCATGCGGAAACCGAAACGCCGCTTACTGCTGAATTGCCGCCATTTGTAAATCTCGAAGTGACCTATACCGAGCAGGGCCTCAAGGGCGATACTGCTACCAATACCCTCAAGCCTGCCACCCTCGAGACCGGCGCTATAATAAATGTACCTTTGTTTATTGACACCAATACAGTGATAAGAATAGACACACGCACTAAAGCATACGTAGAGCGTGTTAAAAAATAAAATTATGGATTTAAAACAAATACAGGAGCTCATTAGGTTTGTTGCCAAGTCCGGCGTGAGCGAAGTAGAGATCGAACAGAAAGATTTCAAGATCGTCATCAAAACCCAGGGCGAACAGGTATATGTATCTGCCCCGCAACAGCAGCAGTCTTTTCAGCAAGCGCCAGTACAGCAAATAGCACCGGCACCAGCCGCCGCTCCACCGGCCCCGGCGCCAGCCGCACCGGCCCCAAAAGACGAAAGCAAACTTGTAGCTGTAAAATCACCTATGATAGGCACTTATTATAGCCGCCCTTCGCCTGATAAGGATGTGTTTGTAAAGGTAGGTGACAAAATAACCAAAGGCCAGGTGGTATGCGTTATAGAAGCCATGAAACTCTTTAACGAGATAGAATCGGAAGTAAACGGCACCATAGTACAGATACTGGTGGATGACAAAACCCCGGTAGAATACGATATGCCACTCTTTATGGTGGAACCAGCCTAAGAAATTTTGAATTATGAATTATAAATTATAGATTGTGGGGAGTAAGTTGGTTAATCAGTAGCTTTAGACTAACCACTATTCACTAACCACTAACCACTCATTTTCATGTTTAAAAAGATATTAATAGCCAACAGGGGCGAGATAGCCCTCCGCATCATCCGCACTTGCAAGGAAATGGGCATCAAAACCGTGGCCGTTTTCAGCACTGCCGACCGTGAAAGCCTGCCCGTGCGCTTTGCCGATGAAGCCGTTTGTATTGGCCCTGCGCCAAGCAGCCAGAGCTACCTCAATATATCCAGCATCATAGCTGCGGCAGAAATAACCAATGCCGATGCCATACACCCGGGCTATGGCTTTTTATCAGAAAACGCAAAATTCTCAGAGATATGCCAGCTGC
>Ga0206827_1193_pt1 | contig 11619 bp, 6 predicted proteins | sample Alteio_BWOrgCont_77_FD_152852 | JGI IMG/M metagenome (GOLD analysis project Ga0206827, IMG submission 152852) | Enriched cells from forest soil in Barre Woods Harvard Forest LTER site, Petersham, Massachusetts, United States -... | ecosystem: Environmental > Terrestrial > Soil > Temperate forest > O...
TCAATCAATCCAGGTGCTTCTGTAGCAATTCGTGCATCTTCAAGCCAGCCGGCAAAGGAATTACGCTCGCGTTCCGGTAACGATTTGATGTCTATCATTGCTGCTTCAATTTCTTCGCGGTCAAGATGGGCCTGTGCATGTGCCAATATTGCGTCGACAGAATTATCAGTTTGGGCTTCGTCTGTCCTACGTATATTTATCATATGCTTAAGGTTAAACACAAAACGCTCCCATAAGCCCGCACCAGCGGGTGGGGTCGCTTCCAGCGCTCCCAATGCTTCGAGCGAATCGTCAAATGACGCAAGTAGCTGTGCGAATACAGGAATACCATTATCGGCGTAAGGAGAAAGGGCTACGACAGGGGCACTGTTTGCCGCATCGGGATCGGCATCATCAAATGCAGAAAGCTCGGAGGCGAATGGTCTGCCCGCCACTACTTTTTCGCTCAAATGATGGAAGGCCGAGAGCAGATGAATGGCCTGGTATATTTGCTCGCTCGTTTGTGCAGGTTGAGCGGAAGATTGAGAAGTGGATTTCAGCGCAGTCATTTCCTTTTCCAGCGCAGCAATGCGTGGGTCGGGAGCAGGAGTGGAAGATGACGCTCCTACCCCAGGTTGGGAAGAAAATGCAAGTGATCTATCTTCAAGGTCTTTAATGCGTTTTTCATGCAGGCGGATGCTGTTATCCAGATTTTCCAACCGTGCATCCAATACCTCATACACTTGCTGGGTTACACTCCGCTGCGATTGATTATAGCGGCCATACCAGCCAAATGCGGCAACGAGTAATAGAAATAATACCAGCACGCGCCAGGGAAAGCGCCGCGGTTCTTTTGGAGTTCCGGTATTATCCATATTGAGCCTGCCTGTAAGGTTAGTGATAAGCGCAACCTGTATAGCATAGATGGCAGGGCAGGGAATAGCGGATTCTTTATGAGCCTTAGAAGTTCCTTTGAATAGTGCTATCATTGCCATTTATGTTGGAATGTGTGCCTCTTGAGGTAACTGCCGCTCCTGCAAGAAGCGCTATGTCTCTTGGTTCTGTAGTGCAAGAGACGACCCAGCATTCCTGGTCTGTTGGATTTTTTTTATCAACGTAATCTTGAACCTTACCTGCGCCTATCAATGTCCATCCAGTTCCTGCTTCGGATTTATAGATTGCAGTTGCTGGATAGGTGTTAGCTTTGGGGCTTTAGGGCTATTGTTCATGGCTATCTATCTGAAATTGAGAATAGTTGCAGTTCTACTTCTTACCACAGGTTGTGTTGCACTTCAGTCCAGATTCGCGGACTTAGTGCGCCTCATCCCAGTTTGTGCCGATATGGGTATCAACAATCAGTGGTACGCTTAGAAACGCTGCCTTCTGCATTGTCTGTTTGACCTGGCCGGCGATTTCATTCGCAATTTCTTCTTTGGTTTCAATCACCAGCTCGTCATGCACTTGCAACACCATGCGGGCGTTTTTGCCTGCGAGGGAATGCTCCACCGCAATCATGGCGCGTTTAATGATGTCAGCAGCCGTTCCTTGTAACGGCGCGTTAATCGCCGCACGCTCGGAAAAATTGCGTATGGAAGGATTCTTATCGGTAATGCCAGGCACATGGCAGCGCCGCCCAAATAAAGTAGTCACATAACCATGCGTGCGGGCAAATTCCTTGGTGCGTTCCATATAGGCCTGTATGCCCGGATACTGCTGGAAATAGGTATTAATATACGTTGCCGCTTCACCGCGTGAAATGCCCAGGCGAATTGCCAGGCCGTGGGCGCTAATGCCATAAATAATACCGAAATTAATTGTTTTGGCTTTGCGTCGCAAATCGCTGTTTACCTCGCTTACATTCACGCCAAACATCTGGCTTGCAGTAATAGAATGAATGTCATCACCATTTCTAAAAGCTGCCTGGAGTGTAGGAATCTCGGCAATGTGTGCGAGCAGGCGTAGTTCAATCTGCGAATAATCGGCGGAAATAAGCTTATAGCCATTCTCGGCAATAAAGGCATGGCGGATTTTACGGCCTTCTTCGGTGCGGATAGGAATATTCTGCAAATTGGGATCACTGGAAGAAAGCCTGCCCGTAGTGGTCGATGCCATAGAAAAGCAGCTATGCACACGGCCCGTAGTGGGATGGATTTCTTCCCTGAGCGCATCGGTATAGGTGCTTTTGAGTTTGGCTAGTTGTCGCCAGTCGAGAATTTTCTGGGGCAGGGGGTGGCCTGTTTCAGCGAGTTCTTCGAGCACATCCGCTCCAGTGCCGTAGCTCCCGGTCTTGGCACTTTTTTTGCCGCCCGCCATTCCCATTTTTTCAAACAATACTTCACCTAATTGCTTAGGCGAGCCAATATTGAATGAATGACTGGCCATCGTATAAATTTCCTGCTCCAATACTGCCATGCGCGTGGCAAAATCAGTGGAAAGTGCAGCGAGTTCATTACGGTCCACTTTAATGCCACGTGCTTCAATATTGGCTATGACTGAAGCAAGCGGGCGCTCAATCGTCTCATAAAGTGTAGTCATATGTTCTGCAATTACGTTCGGCTTAAACACTTGCCAGAGTTGCAGCGTCACATCGGCGTCTTCGGCTGCATAAGCGAGCGCTTTTTCGAGCGGTACTTCAGCAAAAGAAATACGCGATTTCCCGGTGCCCGTCACTTCATCATAGGAGATAGTTTTATGGCCAAGATATTTAGCTGCCAGTTCATCCATATTATGATTATGGCGTCCTGCCGCCAGCACATATGAAAGCAGCATCGTGTCATCTATGGGGGTAACGGTAATTCCATATTTTTGCAGGACCAGCATATCATATTTAATATTATGACCGATTTTCAATATTGATGCATCTGCCAGAAGTGGTGCTAATTCTGCCAGCGCAGTTTTGAGTTCCAGCTGGCCTCCCACGCGCACTAGTTGGGTTTCACCAGTAGGTGCATCAAAAAGACTGCCCTGCGATTGCTGGGCAGCAGTGCGGGTAACATGACCCAGTGGCACATAGCACGCTTTGCCAGGTTCTATGCATAATGAGAATCCTACCAGTTCCGCCTGCATGCCACCCAGCGATGTGGTTTCGGTATCAAACGCTACTTTGCCCACGACTTTGGCGGTTTTAATCCAATGTTGAAGCCTTGCATTATCCTGCACCAGTTCATATTCCTGCGTGTGGGTGGAAGGCGCTATTTCTAGTGCGGGTGCTTTAACGCCAAATTTAGTTTCCAGCTTTGCTACCAGCGATTTGAACTCCATGCGCCGCAGGAAAGTAAGCAGTTTTTCCGGATCAGGTGCACGTAGTATTAACTCCTCTAACGTTGCAGGGAGCGGAACATTATCGCATAAACCTATCAATTCATAGGATAACCGCGCTTTTGCAGCATTTTCTACCAGCACTTCGCGGCGTTTTACCTGCTTGATGGCATCGGTTCCGGCAAGCAACGACTCAACATCACCAAACTGAATAATCAGCTCGGCTGCCGTTTTGGGGCCGATGCCAGGGACGCCCGGAATATTATCGGACGTATCGCCGATAAGTGCCAGCACGTGACGCACTTTTTCCGGTGGCACGCCAAATTTCTCCACTACCTGTTCATGGCCGATGGTTTTCTGTTTCATGCCATCATACATCGAAACATTATCATTAATAAGCTGCATGAGATCTTTATCGGAAGATACAATAACTACTTCCATCCCCTGTTCTTGCGCAAGGCGGGTATAGGTGGCAATTAAATCATCCGCTTCATAATCAGCTAGTTCTATCGCAGGCAGATTCATCGCTTCGGTTGCTTCGCGCACCAGCGCAAATTGCGGGATTAAATCGTCCGGCGGCGGCGGACGATGCGCTTTATATTCGGGATAGATGCGATTGCGGAACGTCTGCCGCCCGGCATCAAATATAACGGCAATATAATCGCTGGCGTTATCCTGTGTGAGCTTAAGCAGCATGTTGACGAAGCCGTATACAGCCGTTACCGGCGTGCCGTCGCTGAGCGTCAGCTTCTGCTGAATGGCGTGATAGGCGCGGAATATAAAGCCGGAGCCGTCAATAAGATAGAGGCGTTTTTTGGGGGATGTGTTTTCCATAAGTGCCATAGTTTAGCCATGCAAATACCATTTGCAAAGCAATTGATCTCTGCCATAAACTCTCTTCATGGAAAACATCACTTTATCTGGCCCGGAACATTGCCACTTACAGGGCGAAAAGCCGGAGCAACTTATTATTCTGCTTCATGGTCTAGGGGCAAATGGGGACGATTTGATTGGCTTGGTGCCCATGATCTCCGCGCAATTTCCGCGTGCGCATTTTATTGCTCCCAATGCGCCTTATACGTGCGATATGGCACCCTCGGGTTATCAATGGTTTAGCTTAAGAGATTGGTCGCCCGCTTCAATGCTCAAGGGAGCGCAACAGGCGGCACCTGCGCTCAATCTTTTTATTGATACTCAGCTTAAGCGTTTTAATTTGCCTGATAATAAAGTTGCCTTAGTTGGATTTTCGCAAGGCACCATGATGGCGCTGTATGCTGCACTTCGCCGTCCTAAGCCTTGCGCAGGTGTGGTGGGATTTTCGGGTGCCATGATTGGCGAAGAGGGCATAATCAGTAAGCCGCCTGTCTGCCTGATTCACGGAACACAGGATATGGTCGTGCCGTTTGGCGCTATGGCGCTGGCCGATGCTATATTAAAGAAGGAAGGCGTGCCAGTAGAAACATTCGCACGGCCTAATCTTGGTCATTCGATCGATCCGCAAGGTATGGGTATTGCTATGGCGTTTTTAAAGAAGCATCTGGCATGACCGGCAGTTATCCTTCCACACGCCTGCGCCGTAACCGCAAAGACGCATGGTCGCGCGCATTGGTGGCTGAACATCGCTTGGACGTGCAGGATCTCATCTGGCCTGTTTTTGTCAAGGAAGGAACAAAGGAACGCACCCCTATCGCTTCCATGCCAGGGGTATTCCGGCTTTCGGTTGATTTACTTGTCCATTCCGCCAAGCATGCGCATAGTATTGGCATACCGGCGATCGCCATTTTCCCTGTAGTGGATTCCTCGCTTAAGTCGCTTGGGGCAGAAGAATCCTATAATGAACATAATCTTCTCTGCCGTGCGGTGAAGGAAATAAAAAACGCAGTGCCAGGATTGGGTATTATTTGTGACGTGGCGCTTGATCCTTATACAACGCACGGTCATGACGGCATTGTAGAGAATAACGATGTCGAAAATGATGCAACGACCCAAGTGCTTTGCAAACAGGCCATTGTGCAGGCGCGTGCGGGGTGCGATATTGTGGCGCCGTCCGATATGATGGATGGGCGGGTAGGGGCAATACGCGCGGCACTCGATAAAGAGCATTTCCAGCATGTGCGGATTCTCTCTTACGCTGCCAAATATGCCTCTGCCTTTTACGGGCCGTTCCGTGAAGCAGTGGGCTCTGCTGGTAATTTAGGTAAAGCCGATAAGCGCACTTATCAGATGGACCCTGCCAACGCTGCTGAAGCTTTGCGTGAAGTGGCACTCGATATTGCCGAAGGTGCCGATATGGTAATGGTAAAGCCAGGCATGCCCTATCTTGATATTATCAAAGCAGTCAAAGAGCAATTTTCCGTTCCCGTATTTGCCTATCAGGTGAGCGGCGAATATGCGATGCTGAAAGCCGTCGGAGAGCAGGGCTGGCTTGATTTTGAGGCGGTAATGCTTGAAAGCCTGCTTGCCTTTAAACGCGCCGGAGCTACTGGTATTTTTACTTACGCCGCACTGGAAGTGGCTGCGGGGTTGTAATTACCCATTATCTCTGCACTGATCTTGCTTCTTTTGCACGTTCCTGTTCAAGAAATTTTGTCAGATACCCGCCAAATTTTTCGTCATATCTCTCTTCGAGTGGCGTTTTAGGTGCGTCCGAAGGAACAATCACATCAACAGCACCTGTATAGCCTAATGCTTTTACACTGCTGTCAGGGTTGGCAATGGTCAGCAGTTTCACAGCCGTTTCTATTGCCTTTTTTGTACGCGGGTTATCGGCATTCTCAATATCCTCTCCCACTGCGGGAAGAACAACGCGGATAGTTTTATAGCCATTTTTGCCTTCCGCACCCGGCTTGCCGTAAGGGCCGGATACTATCTCGCACTCACTTACAAATTTCGCTGCCTGTTCGGCTTCTTGTTGTTTTATCTGTTCATTTTTTTGATTTATTTCTTCCTGCTGGCGAAGCTGTATTTGCTCTAGGGTAAGCCCGGTAGTGATTAATGTTTCAACTCCGGGAGCGCGTGCAACCTGGCTTCCGCTAATGTACGGTTCTGCAGGTGGAGTTGTATAGGGCAAAAGAGCTTCAGTCATTAATTGTTGTTCAGTTGAAGGCAATGCTTTTGTTCTATATTTACGGGTGTTATCTATTTTATGGCCAGCATGGGCCGCAATTATTTCTACACATTGCTGCCTATCATTATCATTAATGGTTTGAATGGCAGGTGGGAGCAATTCGATTAACCTATCATAAACGGCTGTAAGCTCATCTAGTCCGTAAATCTTCGCTTTTGAGTCAGCAGTCTGTGATTGTGATATAATCTCAAGATATGTTTTCTGCGCAATTATCGCTCCAATGGCTTGGCCCGCCATGCCGGTCTGATAATGATAATTACTGCGTGAATTTGGCGCATTTAAGAAATTACTTAAGCCTGCAATTTGTAATTTATCGTTTAAATCAACAATGGCATGACCCGATATTTCCAATCGTTTCTGCACTACACGCAAATATTTTTTAATATCATCTATCGTATCTATTTTTGGCTTTTCCTGCTCTGGCGCATTTTCAGGAGTGCATCCCGTAGTGATTAATGTTTCAATAGCTGGAGCACAGCCAACACCATTACGCTGCTTCGTATCGACTGGTCTGTAAGGCAAAACAGCGTCTACGAGTTCTTTTCGCTGATAAGAGGGTAATGTTAAAAGGTTACCAGCGCCGAGATCAATTATTCTATTTAATTGATAACCAGCATATCCTGCAATTATTTGTGCACGGTTTACCTGATCTTCAATATCCATAGCTTTAAATGCGGGTGGCAATATTTCAAGAATTGTATTGAAAACATTTGCCAGTTCAGCGTGACCGGGAATATCCGTGCTTTGTTTTAGCGAGTTCTCCGAAATTGTCGATTTTGATACTACTTCAAGATATTTCATTTGTGCTAGTATCGCTCCGAGAGCACTTCCCGCCATGCTAGTCTGGTAGTCATCATTGCCGCGCGAATCTGGCGCATTCAAAAAATTCTTTAAACCCGCAATTTCAACATTATCCGTTAAATGAGTAATTAAATGGCCGCTATCGCGTAGCTTGGATTCAGCGATATGCAATTGCGCTACTAGTTCTTCTGTATTCATATAATTAATCCCCATTTTTCTATTTAATCTATGGATCATATAGCAATTTACATTAAACAAAAGTTAAGATTGTGTTACGATAAATTTTATTTACTATCTTTTACCGTAGAAGAAAAATTACCATGACGTTGTGATATTGATGTAGCATGGGTATGGATTGTTTTGCTATAGGGCGTTTTATCCTTATCCACAATAGGTATACGGCTGGTGGATGATGAAATGTTTCATTTTCTACCGCTCTCATAATATCCTCGACATCCGTTGTAACGTGAATATGGGCCAGATAAATATTATGTATGGAACTCTGGTAGTTTTTTAGCATTATTTGGGTATGCGCTCCCTTTGCAAAAATATCCAATAAAGTATTTTTTCCTGCGTGATGTGCGGTTGCATAAAATATGCGATCGATATCATTTATAATCAATCTATCGAGCCTTGGGTTGAATGTTTCGCTAGATGTTTGTGAGCCGGGATGCAGGAAATATATGTTTATGAGCGATTTTTTACCGGGAATTACGGTATTATTACGTTTGAAAAGTTCATAGTCTCCCGTTTTTTCACTGAATTCACAGGTTATGATAAGGGGCGAAGGATCGGAAGGATTTTCCTTTAGCCATAATTTTCCCGAATTAATAGCAGATAGATGTGTCTTAAGAGGCGCATCATCGATTATGTCTGTATGTCCTAAGAAAGTGCCTATTGCCGCGAGACCGCAGCTAACTTTTTAAGACTTTGTGAAACGGTATACGTGTATTCATATATTGCTGCCCAATGCAGCATAATTTTAGCAAACAATATATGCTAAACCTAATGAGGAATTATGAAGTTTTTTTGACATCAAACAGCCTTGCCGCCTAGTAATAGAGTGTTAAAAGAATTGTCTGCTCTGTCTTTATGACGAGAGTCAGGACCAAAGAAAGACGGGATACGGTTATGAAAACCACTGTTGTCCGCAAGAATTAAAGCAATACTATTACCCCCTCCCGGCGCATTCGCGCCGACCCCCCTTAAAGGGGGAGGATAGGCAAACGCCTCATTTATATATGAAATATCCGTCATACCTTATTCCTCCCCCTGGAGGGGGGAGGTTAGGAGGGGGTGATATAGTCTTACCACATAGATTAAGTATAACAGCAATGCAATCGCTGCAAGAACCGGAAATAGCAGGAAAGAAACGCAATTATGAAATTTCTTGCGGACAGCAGTGGTCTTTATGATGGCATGAAGAATGTTTATATCGCCTGCGGCGCAGAAAATCGTCATGCCTGTGACTCGCCTTGGCGAAGCCTTCGGCGTAGCCAGGAAACCGGCATCTCAGGCTAAAAACTATGCAGCTTGAGGGGCCGCCTCCGCTGTGACGATGAACTATAATACTCTGCTGCCTTAGCAAGATTATTATCCATTAATCCATTCCACCCGGCACTCAAGAGCGTTAGCCGGTTTCTGCAATATTTTAGATGATTGAAATAACTAAACCCGCGCATTACCCTGCTGCAGCCCATTTTGCTGAAGCTGCCTTTCAAGAAATATTTTTTGTGTTTCAGACAGGGAATGATCGCGTCTGCCATTATTCCTGACCAGAGCCAAACCAAGTTGAGCGCTACTATTTACAATTTGACTAATGCGCTCAGGGGAATAATCATTGTTTAACTTGCCCAGATGGATTGCAAGAGCTTTTATTTCTACTGGCAGCAAGTAGCGAATATCTACGCCGAGTTCTTTTATTTCAAACGCGAGTTTCCCCCAGTTATTTTCTACCCTGCCAGGAAGGGGAATGTAGTGTTCGCTGCTGAAGCCATATTCAATGGCATCCGCAATATTTTTTCCTAAAATAGTGAGCATGTCAGGGTTGAATAATGCATAATCAGAAGAAAGATTATACGAGCCATTATTAAAATGGAACCCTTTTGCAATTTGTCCGACAGCACATAATGTTTTGCTGCCGCTATAAGTAAGGTGGCTAATCAAATTATTAATCGTATTAGCGGTGCTTACAATATCATCGAGAGCTATGGTATATTTCATATCATCATTTTCAAATGCGTTATAATTGACAAAACGCTGTTGGCTAAGCACATTGCCTTGCCCGCTATTATTGTTATGAATTTGATAAATATTATATGCCAGTGGCCAAATCTTGCCTGTTCCTTCCTCCAGGCGCGTTTTAATATCAAGTGCTAACGAGTGCATTTCGTTCACGCGATTATCTGTGCCGATTTCTGCCATTCGCTGAGGAAAAGCTATATATATGGGAGGCGCTTCCTGTAAGGTTAATCCTTCTTTTTTTAGCTCTTCCGCTGTAGTGATTATAATATTACTTACGGATGCTGAAATGCCATGTTCCGACATGTCAATAAGTGGTGGAAAATCACTGCGCACAGGTAATCTTATGGCGGGCGAAATAGTGAATTTATTATGCATATTCATTAGAAAAGGGGGTGGATATTACGTTTTTCTTAAATATAGCTAATAATATCTAAATACTAGTTAATTTATTCCAATTTATTTTATATAAAGAACTTAACTTTTTATTAACAATAGCCTATTATAATAACCTCTTCGAAACTAACATTGGCCAGTAATGTTTAATCCTCCTGAGCTACCTAAAGTTATAGCCTATTTTGGTAAGACAGGTGACGCGGCTTTATTGCATCAGGGCGAAGATTTTAATACCAGGCTTGAAGCGGAAATTCGTATTCATCAAGGCCAGATACAGGCGGAAAATCTGCTGCTGAATACGGTTGCTAAATATGAGCATATTGTGGATAGCCATACTATCCCCAGGGATGATTTTAATCAGATTCTGCGTAATAATAAATATAACCTGGAAGCAACAAGAAATACTTTAATAAGCCAATATAATATTTCCGAAGCAGAATTTGATCAACCCATTGATTTTGAGCCTATAGATACTGCGGATTATATGCGTCAGCGCGCAGCCATGATAGGTGCGGTACTTTCTTCAACACCTGTATTACTGCGAGATCCGTGGAATGGAAAACCCGCCACCAGCAAATATGGTTTTACTGATTTCAAAGCGGAAGTAGACGGCGTGGGGTTTAGCGCTATTGCAACGCCGCGTTATAAGGGAATACCATTTCGTTTTGCTGTAATGAAGCACGAGCATGATGGTTTTACGGACAATAATCCCGCAATGATTATGTCGAATGAATTTTGCAATGAATTCGAACACTATAATAAAGAAAAATATAGTGACTTACCAACGGAAGAACATCCCTTAATTGTGGCAATGGCAACTAATTTAAAACCCAATATCCATGACCGTTTTCATAACTGGCTTTTATATGACGTTAATGCCGCTAGCGACGTATTCAAGCAATGGGGTAATGATATCTACTTTGTTGAGCATGCGGACAAGAACCCGCTTTTAATTAATTATGAGCAGGTTGCCCTATGCTTTCATTTATACACCTATCAGACATTATTCGATAAAAATCCCGATTTTAAAGATCAGATGTATACCAGGCTTGAAAGTTGTATTGGTGAAATACAGAAATTTGGTTTGTATCTTAGAGAAAAGGATAATCCTCTCGCGGAAGCTATTGAGGAATCGACAGTATATGCGGTGTTATCCAACATTTGCTTTGTACTTAATCCATTTGAAGAACGTTTTCAGCATATTTTGGAATCTTACCCTCATGTAAAACAAAAACTTCTGGAAGTGCGTGAGGATGGAAAGGGAATTGGAGGAACATTAGAACGGCTTCATGCCTATGATCATGGCGTGCCCTCATTGAAATATGGCGGTGCAAAAGAAGCAGCCATCGAATATATTTTGCGCTACCCTCTGGCTGAAGAAATTCGTGCTAAACTGAAAGCAGACCGTAGCCACGGCGCGCCTGATGACTGGCAGGTGGTAGATGGCAAACGTATATATACTATGAACCTTCAGAGCTATAATGAGCTTCCGCCTGATTTGCGCAATCAGATACAGCAAATACCGGATTCCAATGTTTTGCCAAAGATTAATCAGGCATTGCAGGAATTGCCTGAAAGTATGCGCCAGGATGTAATTAGCCGTATTCAGGTGAGTGAAGAGGGATATTATTTCTTCCGCGTTGGGCGTGAAGAGTTGGATTATACACAATTTGAAACATGCGCTCAGCAGAAAAAAGTATTATTAATAGATATTCCCGAAGGACAGGAAATCCATTTTACCAATGAAAAGAAACTTTCCATTAAAGATAGCGTGAAGAAACAGGAATTTCATCTGCGTGGTGGTCACGATATTTTAG
>Ga0206827_1174_pt1 | contig 11594 bp, 17 predicted proteins | sample Alteio_BWOrgCont_77_FD_152852 | JGI IMG/M metagenome (GOLD analysis project Ga0206827, IMG submission 152852) | Enriched cells from forest soil in Barre Woods Harvard Forest LTER site, Petersham, Massachusetts, United States -... | ecosystem: Environmental > Terrestrial > Soil > Temperate forest >...
ACGGTAAGTTGCCTGCCGAAAGCGTTCGCCATACGCAGGTCAGGGCGCTCGTAGACAGCGGGGCGACGATGTAGGTTCTCCCGACTGAAAGTATCAAGGCCTTGGGCTTGAGCCTGACGCGCACGGCGCAAACGCGATTTGCGGACGGCAAACTCCATAACCGCAACATTTATGGCCCGGTGAAAGTAAAAGTTTTCAAGCGAACGATGCAAGCAGAGGCGCTGGAAGGCGCGCCGGGTATGCCCGCGTTATTGGGACAGATTCCGCTCGAAGCGCTCGACCTTTTGATTGATTCGAAAAACCAGTGCTTGATCTTGAATCCCTTATCGCCTGACCCGGAGATGGCGTTGGTGGATGTGTTTTGAGAACCGCTTATTTTTGCAGTCGCGTCAGACGGCTTGGGAAGACCGGCCTACATTCCACACCTTCTTCGCCATATCATCCGTCCGCTCCGTCACGACGAAGCGCAGCTTTCCCGCGGCGACTTTTTTGTCTCGGAAACTGGCGGCGTGCAGCGTCTCCGTGTCCGGATCGCCGGACTGCATTTTTGTCGGGAGGCCGGCTTTTTCGATGAGGGCTTTGATCCGGTCTCGGTCGGCTCGCGTGAGCAATCCCAGTTCGACGGAGAGTTCCGCGGCGAGCACCATTCCGATGGCTACGGCTTCTCCGTGCAGATAGCCTTGATAATTCGTCGACGATTCCAGCGCGTGCGCGAAGGTGTGGCCGAAGTTCAACAGCGCGCGCGGGCCTCCGGCGGATTCACGTTCGTCCTGTGAGACGATGCGCGCTTTGATCGCGGCGCTTTTTTCGATCGCGTGCGCGAGCGCGGCCGGGTCTTTCTTCAAGAACTTCTCCATGTTCTCTTCGAGGTACGCGAAGAGTTCCGCGTCGTCGATCACGCCGTATTTGATGACTTCGGCGAGGCCCGCTTTCAATTCGCGTTCCGGCAGCGAGATCAGCGTGAGCGGGTCGATCAAGACTGCTTTGGGCTGATGAAACGCGCCGATCGCGTTCTTCGATTTCGGATGATCGATCCCGGTCTTTCCACCGATGGAGGCGTCGACCATCGCCAGCAGCGTCGTCGGGACTTGGACGACGGCAATGCCGCGGTAGAACGTCGCCGCGGCGAAGCCGGTCAGGTCGCCGATCACGCCGCCGCCCAGCGCGAGCAGCACGCTGTCGCGGTCGAGCTTGGCTTCGATGCAGCGGTCATAGAGGAATTCGGCAAATTTAATCGTCTTCGCGCCTTCGCCCGGCGGAATTTCGACCGCGCTGCCGTCGAAGCCGGCCTTCTGCATCGAACTGGCCAGCAGCGTGCCGTACTTCGGCCCGATGTTGCGGTCGGAGACGACCAGGCAGCGCCGCCCTTTGATGAGTGCGGCAATGATCCCGCCGGCTTCGGCAATCACGCCGGGTTTGACATGAATGTCGTAACTGCGTTCGCCCAATTCGACGCGAAGGGCGGGTTTCGGTGTATTTGTTTCGTTGATCATTTGGTTTTGTTCAGGGCCTATAAGACTTATAGGACTTATGGGACTTATAATCAAGGACAGTCATTACTGAGGAGAAGATCATGCGGATGGCTTGGCTGTGCGTTGTGGCGCTGTGTTTTGTTTTTGCGGTCTCGCTTGCAGCGGACGCTCCGGCGCTTAAGAAGGACGACAAGATCATCATGCTCGGCGATTCGATCACGCAGGGCGGCGGCGGGGCGGCCGGTTTCATTACACTGATTCAGAAAGCGCTCGACGATAAACACAAGGACCTCGGCATCAAAGTCATAAACAAAGGCATCAGCGGCAACAAAGTCACCGATCTTCAGAAACGCTTGCAGAAAGACGTGCTCGACCTGAAGCCCAACCTCGTCTTCATCTACATCGGCATCAACGACGTCTGGCATTGGGACTTGGGCGGCAACCACAAAGGCACGACAAAGGAAGAATTTGAGGGCGGCTTGAAGGAGATCATCGGGAAGATCAAGGCCATCAACGGCCGCGTGATTCTCTGCACGCCCAGCGTGATCGGCGAAAAAACCGACGGGAGCAACAAGCAAGACAAGATGCTCGCCGAATACGCCGACATCAGCCGCAAAGTCGCGAAAGACGAGGGCCTTGAATTGTGCGATTTGAACAAGGCGTTTATGGATTATTTGAAAGAGAACAACAAGGACAACAAGGAAGTCGGAATCCTCACGCGCGACCGCGTGCATCTCAACGATGCGGGAAACAAGCTTGTCGCGGAGACGATGTTGAAGGCGCTGGGGGAATAATTTCCTATCCCAAAGACTGCACGACAACAAAATAATCCGAAGACGAACTCTGGCGGCGCGATGGGAAATCGAGTAAAATGATTTTCATGTTGACCGATATGATCGAAACCAAAGCGCACACGACCCGAGACGGGGTGCTTAACCTCAGCGTCAACGTGGGCGTGTGCGATGCCGACATGGCCGTGACGGTGCTTATCCGCCCTATTTCATCCGGTGCATCCGCGGACGTGGATGCGAATGGTTGGCCGAAAGGCTATTTTGAGCAAATCGCGGGATCAATGCCGGAATTGGAACGGCACGCTCAGGGCGAATTTGAGGAGCGCGTGCCGCTGGAATGAATTTTCTACCGGATACAAATGCCTGCGTTCAGTTGTTGCGCCAACGAAACACTGGCTTGGAGGCACATTGGCGCGCGACGAAGGTTGGCGAAATCGGGACGTGCTCTATTGTTGTGTACGAACTTCGCTATGGCGCACAACGTTGTTCCAATCCAATCCGCGAACATGCAATGCTGGACCTGTTTTTTGCCCCAATGGTTTCGTTGCCATTCGATGATGCCTGTGCTGAGATTTGCGCGCGATTGCGCCGGGAACTCGAAGTTGTCGGTTTGCCGATCGGTCCGTGCGACTTGCAAATCGCATCCATTGCACTTCGACATGGGTTGACTTTGGTCACGCACAACACAAGAGAGTTCAACCGCGTTAAGAATCTGAAGGTGGAGGATTGGCAGTGACTTCGCCTTGTACACGGAAAATGGCCTCTGTGCGCAATAATTTCACGGCTTCAACCCCTGCACCGCAAACGTCACTTTTTCAACGCCCGCGTGCTTAATTACGGAAACCACACGCATCACGTTTTCGTACGTCAGGCGTCCGTCGCCGTTGATCGTCAAGACATCTTTTTCGCGCCCTTTCAACAGGCCCGGCAATTGCGCTTGCACTTCGGCGGGTTGCAGTTTCTTTCCGGCGACGTAGACGCACCCGGCCGTGTCTATCGTCAGCGCGAACGGCACGACCGATTTGCCCGGCCCGCCGCTGGTTCCGTCGGCCTTGGGAAGCTGCACGTCGACGCCGTTTTTTTCGAGCATCGGCGCGGTGACCATGAAGATCACCAGCAGCACCAGCATGACATCGACCATCGGCGTCATGTTGATTTCGGACATCGGCCGCCGCTTGCCTTTTCCTGCCACTGAACCCATTGCCATGTTCGGTAAACCTTTTAGAGAATATCTCTTATTGCCGCGCGCGTTGCCAAAGCCGCGATGCTCCGGCGAATTCGAGCGCCCGGTTTTTTTATTTCACGGCTTGCGCGCGCCAAACGTCCGGATGCCGCGCGTTGTGAAACACGCCGAAGACGACCACGCGCCTTCTCTGTAGTTTGAAAAACACCTTATACGGAAATCTCTTCATCGGCGCCCGGCGGAAATTCTCTTCGATCCGCGTGTGCCGCGTGGGCATTTCGCGAATCGATTTCATGCATGCCCGAGCCTCATCCAGGAACTCGGAACCCAGTCGAAGGCTCCGGGCCGAATACCACGCGCAGGCTTCGTTCACGTGCGCCTGGGCCTCTGGCGTGATGATCAGCTCATATTCCATAGCGTTCCCGGAGTTTGCGTTCCAACGCTTCCCAGGAAATCGCGGACTTGGGATTTTTTTTGTAATTGGCTTCGCTGCGCCTCAACTCCGCTAGAATCCATTCTGGAGTCGGCTCGTCCTCCCGCGCTTCCAATTCCGGTTCGACCGCGTCCGCATCGTCCTTCCGCGCCTCTTCTGTTAATTGCCGTTTCATGTGCGACCCCTTCTCGCTTGCCTTCGCCGTTTTAGCGAAGATTCGCGAAATTCGTTGTTCCTAGCATCATCCCGCATTCGGCACCGGCGCCGCAACCGGTGCTGGCGCCGGTACGTGCGGTTTGACTTGCACGGCGACCGGCGCAGTTGGAGCCGGCGCGGCGTGCACAACAGCCGCGTGTACAACTGGCGCGTGCGTCGGTGCGGCGGCCCCAAAGCAGCCGCTGCTTCTCACCAGCATCATGACGCGTTCGATGAACCGGTCGGTCCGGTCTTGAAGCGCATCGATGTTCGCCAAAAACGCGTTATACGCAATCACGGCGGGAATCGCGACGGCGAGGCCCGCAGCCGTGGCGATCAGCGCGGACGCGATGCCGGAACCGACGCTCGCGAGGTTGTTCTTATCCGACAATCCGATGTGGCGGAACGTCGTCAAGATTCCCCAGACCGTTCCGAAGAGCCCGATGAACGGCGTCGCGCTGCCGGCCGTGGCGAGGAAGCCCAGGCCGTATTGAAGCTTCATGAAATATTCGCGTGCGGTGTGCTGCATGACCATTTCGACGAGTTCGTCGCGCGTTTTGCCCGGATTGACTTTGATCGAGCGCGCATCGGCGGCGACATGCGCGGCGGCGTTTGGATGTTCGAGCGTCTGCATGGCGGCTTTGAAGACCGACATCGCCGGCGACTGCCCGGTGCTCGAACCGTGCGCCATGGCTTCGCCGAAACTGTCCGCGCCGTCGAAGATCGCGAGGAATTTCTTCGAATTCCGGCTGGCTTCGAAGAACGAAAAGAGTTTCCAAAAGATGATCGACCACGACGCCAATGAGAAGGCGATCAGCAGGTAAAAGACGGTTTTTTCAACACCGCCGGATTCGCTCAACGTCTTGGAGATCAAATCCCAAAGGGTGTCTTCGGCAGCTAAAAGGGTTGGCATTTTCGGTTCCGGTTTCTGTGTCTAACTTCTGGGTTCCAGGTTCCAAGTTCCAGGTTCAAGGTTGTCGATTTCGACTTTCATTTATACAACAATGTCGATGCATCCGCACGGACGGGTTTGACGGATGCGCTAAAAAATGCGTTCAGTATGCAAACAGACGTGTCGGCCTGAGGTTTCTTGAATTTAGTTTCGATTACGATTGAAACATAATTGGACGGTGCAATCCGACTTTACGCGACGCTGTTTCGTCTTATATTAGCGATACGGAGCGAGTTTCTGTCACGCTCGAAAGGAAGGCGATTTATGACGACGGCAGTCCTGGCGCAACCGAAAGAGATCGACGAGATTGACTACCCCGAATCGGATGGCAAACCCGTGGCGGAAACACCCATTCATTTTAATGCGATCGTTTCAGCATATCAGCACTTCGAAGACCGTTACCGCGACGATCCGTTCGTCATGGTCGCTGCAAACAACTTTTGTTACTATAAAAAAGGCGACGCCAGCGCTCAATTTTCGCCCGATGTTTACGTCGTCTTTGGCGTGCCCAAAAAGCCGCCGCGGCATGTGTATAAAATTTGGGAAGAGAAAGAAATTCCTCCTCGGGTCATCTTCGAATTTAGTTCGCGTTCAACGAAGGACGAAGACCTGATCTTCAAGATGAATCTCTATGAGAAACTGGGCGTGAAGGAATATTTCCTCTTCGATCCCGAAAACGACTATTTGAAGCCGCCACTTCAGGGCTACCGGCTTCGCGGCGGTCGCTATCGGCTTATTGCGGCGGAACCCGACGGCACGCTTGGGTGTCGCGAAATGAAATTGAAGGTGCGCATTGCCATGGGCGGAGAACTGCTTGAGTTTATCGACACGGAAACGGGCGAAAAATTATTGAGTCACGAAGAAGCGCGGCGCGCGGCGGAGGAGAAAACGCGGCGTGCGCAAGAAGTTGCGCGACAGTCGCAGGAAAGCGAGCAACGCGCAAAGGAAGCTCGAAATCGTGCCGAATCCGAACTGGCGCGGTTGCGCGCCGAACTCGCCAGGTTGAAGAATCCGCCGCCCTCATCCGTCTGAATTGTGCTACAATCGCGCGCGACACAATCCGGTGTCGTATCGGAAATCGTCATTCATGGAAGCCACGCCCACTGCCCCATTCGATTTGCAAGCCCAGAACCTCGCGTTCGAAAGCGCGAGCGCCGAAGAGATCATCCGCTGGTCGATCGAGCATTTCAAAGACAAGATCTGCCTGAGCACGTCGTTTCAGCTCGGCGGCATGGTGCTTATCGACATGCTTTCGAAGATCGACCGGACGCTTCCGGTGCTGTTCATCGACACCGGCTTTCATTTCGACGAAACGTTAAAATTCCGCGACCAGGTGCTCGAACGCTACGGCATCAATCTGATTACGCTCAAACCGGTCATGGAGCGCGAGACGTTCAAACTCGTCTACGGCAACGACACGCTGTACGAACGCAACCCGACGGAATGCTGCCGCATCAACAAAACGGAGCCGATGGAGCGCGCATTGAAGCCGTATGCCGCGCGCATCGCCGCGCTGCGCCGCGACGCTTCGCTGGAACGCGCCAAAATCCGCATACTCGACGAGCGCGTGGACAAAGTGATTCTCGTCCATCCGCTGGCGAATTGGACGCGCGAGCAGACGAAGCAGTATTTGAAGGAGCACGACGTCCCCGCGCATCCGCTGCATTCGAAAGGTTACAAAACCATCGGCTGCAGCCCGACGTGCTGCACCGTCCCCGTCGGCGAGAACGCGCCCGAACGCGCGGGCCGCTGGACGGGTACGGGGAAAAGCGAGTGCGGGTTGCATCTGGTTCAGATGCGGCGGCCGGCGCAGGATTTCAGCATTTAGGTAGTAGGGCAGACATTCCTGTGTGCCAACATTCTTGTCTGCCAAGTTAGGCAGACAGGAATGTCTGCCCCACTAGTTCCCGGAGGTGCTTGATGCGACGCGTTTTCTTGTGCGCAAGCTTCCTTGCGCTCGGTGCTTTTCTTAACGCCCATGCTAGCAGCTTTTTTGAGCTGGACGGCGCCAACGGGTTTTACGGCAGCCCGGGCGTTCCGAACGGAGCCGTCGAAAAGCTCCAGGAAGCGCAGCGCCTGAAAAATACCGCGTTGAAATGCGTCGCGTTCACGCCGGCCGGAGATTGGATCGTTCTCTTCGGCGGCAACGGCGTCTGGAGCAGCAACACCGAACTTCCCGCCGTCAAGAAACTGGCTGAATTCGGGAAGGACGCCAAGGCTGATCTCAAATGCGTGGCGTTTGCGCCGGGCGGCGGCTGGACGCTCTTCTTCGGACAAAACGGCAACTGGACGGAAGGCAACGTCCCCGCCGACGCGTTCGCTAAGGTGACCGAAGTCGGCAAAGCCGGCGGCACGTTTCGGTCGATCGCCTATGCGCCCAACGGCGGCTGGGTGCTTCTGTACGACAAACACGGCGCATCCTACGGCGGCGTGCCCGACGACCTCGCCAAAGTTCTCGCCGAAGCCGTAAAGAAAAGCCTGACCGTCCATTGCGTCTCCTTCGCGCCCAATGGCGACTGGATCTGCCTGACCAGCGGCGGCTGGTGGACCAGCAACACCACCATCCCCGCGTCGAAATACGTCGATTTCAACATTAAGAACGGCCATGCGCCGAAGTGGCTGGCGTTCGTGCCGGAGCCCGAAACCGGAGCAGGCCCGTACAAGCTCGAAACGAAACCGACACGCCGCGTCGTCGCCACGCTCACGACCGACATCGCCCATCCGGACGCGACGGTCGACGAATGGTATCTGTACGCGCCCGAGGTTCCGAATCTGCCGTCGCAGGAAAAAGTGAAGACCACGTTCTCGCCCGAAGGGACCGTCGTCAAAGAAGCCAGCGCGGAAAAACGTCCCTTCTTTTTGACGCGCATTTCCGACGGACGCAAGGAGGTCCACACGGTCCTGACGATTGAGGCCACGCTCATGTCGCGCCACTTGATCCCCTTGTCGCCCGGCGAAAAGGGGCCTGAAGTGAAGGATTTGCCAGCGGCGGATGTGGCGCTCTACACGACGTCGTCGCCGACGCTCGATTTTGATACCAAGAAATTTCAAGACTGGATGAATCACGAGATCCTCAAGCGCAAAGCCAATGAAAGCGATATGCTTTTTGCCCACCGCGCGTTTGCGTACATCAAACATCATTTCACGTACCAATTTCCCACGCCCTTCCACTCGGGAACGGAAACGTGCGCCGCGGGCAAATCGGACTGCGGCGGACTCTCGGCGCTCTTCGCCAGCCTGATGCGCGCCAACGGCGTGCCCGCGCGCTTGCTGGGCGGCCGATGGGCGCAGTCCCAAACGCCCGATTACGGACAATGGCACGTCAAAGCCGAATTCTTCGCCAAAGGCGTGGGCTGGGTTCCCGTGGACTCCTCCGGCGCGGTCGGAGACATTCATGGCAGCGATTTCGCCTGCTTCGGCCACGACGGCGGCGATCACATCGCGTTTGTCAAAGATCAGGCCATGTTGATCGATTCGTTCATCGCCGGACAGGCAAAGATGACCATCTCCCAGGGAATTTTTTACTGGTGGCGCGGCAGCGGCGCCGACAAGAACGGCCGCTTCGAAGAGAAGTGGACGGTCGAGAAGAAATAGAGATTAGAAGTCAGTAACTGACTTCCGACTTCCGACTTCTGAATTTCGAATTCTGAATTCATTCTTTTTTTCGCGCCGCAATCTGCAAATGACTCGCCCGCCCCATCGCCGAAGGTATTCGGCACAGCTTTTTTTCCAGCGCCATGATGCGTTCCGCGCTTTCTTCATTCTCGAATAAAGGTTCGAGCTTCTTGAACGGCAGAACCGTTTTTCCGTACATATCGAGCACCTCGAATCCCGCGTTTTCAAACAGCGCCCGCAGCTTTTCAGGCGTGAAGGTATGGACGGGAAAGCGCTCGTCATCGGCGTGCGCCAGCCATTCCATCTCACCGCTTTTCAGCAGCTTTTCCAAACCATCCAGATCGCTCTTTTCGACGTAATGATCGATCGCCGCCAGAGTTTGATCGAGCGAAGCGACCAGCACACCGCCAGAGCGCAGAATCTTCGCGATTTCCTTGAGAGCCTTCGAAGGCTGTTCGGCAAACGAAAGCGGATCGCCCTGAGCGATAGCCAGAGCGAAATGCGAGCGCGGCAATTCACCGAGGTCCATCACGTCGGCTTTCAAGAAAGTCACACGCGCCTCGACGCCCATCGCAGCCGCCTTCTGCCTGCTGACCTCCAGCATCCCGCGCGACAGATCGCTCAAAACCACCGAATACCCGGATTTCGCCAAGCGCAGCCCATATTTCCCCGTGCCGCAACCCAGATCGACAATCGGAGCGCGAAGATCGCTGGGAATATAAGGCTTGATCCCCGCCCAGGAAATCTCATAAAACCGATCCCAGCGCGAATTGGAGTACACGTCGTCATACCGATGCGCCACGCGGTCATGGTAGGATTCGTTGGCTTCAAGAGGCGTGCGGGGCTTGGGCAAGATTAAAATCTCCGCGAAAGGCAGCCAATCGGAAACTGCAAATCAATCTACACCCACGGCTTCAAACATGCACAAAGTGTCAGCAATTCTCTGTAAGAACCGCGACCGCAAGAGAGCGGCCGCGCCAGCAATCAGTATTTGACAGATCCGTCCTCCGGATATACTAGGTATAGCCACAGGAGGCATCATGGTTACGACCGTTCAAAAATGGGGCAACAGCCAGGGCTTGCGGGTGCCCAAGTCCATTCTCAAAAAGGCGCAAATTGGCGTTGGAGACGAAGTCGAAATGAGTGCGGGAACCGGCAGGATCACGATTCGTGCGGCCAGCCCAATCCGCGGCCGGTACAAACTTTCAGAACTCATTAAGGCATATCCGGGAAAATCACCTGAAACAGATTGGGGCGCCCCAAAAGGCCGGGAGGAATGGTGATGGCGAAATATGTTCCGGAGCGCGGCGATTTCGTGTCGCTGACATTTGACCCCCAATCGGGACATGAGCAAAAGGGCCGCCGGCCGGCCTTGGTTCTCAGCAGCTTTGAATTCAATAAAACAACCGGAATGGCGGTGGCATGTCCGATTACCAACACCTGTCGGCGCAATCCGTTTCACGTTGCCCTTGCCGGAAAGACCGGGCTGACCGGCTATGTCATGGTCGATCAGCTCAAGTCATTGGATTTTAGCTCCCGCGCCGTCAAGTTCATTGAAAGAGCACCGAAAGAAATCATCGATAACGCGCTCGGGCTCGCGGATGCGATAATCTTTCAGTAGTATGGAACCGCAGCGGAACCCTCTACCCTGCACGCGGTCCAATGAAGGAAATAAAATCGCGCACGACGCTCGGAAGATCGGCAGTGGCATTCATTCGGCGTACCGTCACACGGAGAAATGAGCGGGCCTTCTATTTGATGATTGCCCTGTCACTTGATTTCACACCGGCGCTGTTTTTGTTCATCGCCTGGTTATAGCGCCAATACAGCAATCAGTTGGGTTTGATATTCGATATTCGCGCGTTTGCGTGCTAAACTCCCTTCCCGTATAAACCTATTGCGTTATCTTGGGGTGAACACATGGCAGTCAATCTCGCGACCATGCCGCCGGAGCACGTCGACACGCGAATATTTTGGATTCGGGGTCAAAAGGTCATTTTGGACGCCGACCTTGCTGAAATTTACGGCGTGAAAACGAAAGCGCTCAATCAGGCCGTCAAACGAAATGCCGAGCGTTTTCCCGCTGATTTCATGCTTCAACTGACGGACGATGAAAAGGCCGAGGTGGTCACAAATTGTGACCACCTCCAGAGCCTGAAGTTTTCGCCGGTGCGTCCTTAGAGCTACCGGACAAAACCCACGCACCGATCTTTCGGCGGGACAAGCCCGGATGCTTCATCGCGTCGAAAAGGACGTATCTTCTTTCGATACGCCCTTTTCGCCGCGCCTCGCATCCGGGCCTGTCGCGCTCGAAATCTCGGTACGCGGGTTTTGTCCGGTAGCTCTTATGCGTTCATGGAGCACGGCGCGATTATGGCGGCGAGCGTGCTGAGCAGTCCTCACGCAATTCAGGCAAGCGTGTACGTGGTGCGCGCGTTTGTCAAGATGCGGGAAGTCCTGGCCACGCACAAGGAACTCGCCCAGAAGCTTGAAGAACTCGAAAACCGCTTGGAAAATCACGACGAAGCGATTCGCGATTTGGTCGTTGCCATCCGCGACTTGGCCGAACCGCTGAATAAAAGACGGAAAGCCCGGATAGGCTTCAAAGCGCCCCGCCCAAAGAAACAGCCGCCCTCACTTCTTCCCCCCAAAACGCCAGTCGAAAACGTCCTGAACCCAGATACCTGATTTTATTTCAATAGAAGAGTTCTTCGCGCGGTGAAGTCGTCGTCTTCAACTCCAAAGGAGCGTACTTCTAAAGCCCAGGCCGAAGCCGGCAATCCGGCGTAGTCCTGGGTAACAACACACAAGAACCCCAAAGCCCCGACGGGGCGAAATAATGCAGCCCAGGGCCAAGCGCAAAGCGCGCAGCCCTGGGTCCAACCCACCCAAAACCCCAAAGCCCCAAAGGGGCGAAATAAAAATCGCGCGGCAACATTGCACATGACGGTTT
>Ga0206827_1194_pt1 | contig 11463 bp, 11 predicted proteins | sample Alteio_BWOrgCont_77_FD_152852 | JGI IMG/M metagenome (GOLD analysis project Ga0206827, IMG submission 152852) | Enriched cells from forest soil in Barre Woods Harvard Forest LTER site, Petersham, Massachusetts, United States -... | ecosystem: Environmental > Terrestrial > Soil > Temperate forest >...
GTGATAGCAGGACAAGAGGTGATTGCTCGTCAGCGAGATATTCAGGAAGTAATAAATTATCGCAAAGTGATGGAATACCTGGGTGAATTAAGAGAGGAGAATGGGAGAAAGAAGATTGATGAGGAGTTTATAAAAAAACTTCATAGAATGACGGTAGAAAAAATTTTGCCTCCCGAGAAATGCGGAGAGTTTCGAACGACACAAGTTGTGGTTAAGAATAGTTTGACTGGAGAAGTAACGTTTAAGCCGCCAGTTGCGCTAGCAGTACCAGTGCAGGTACAGGAGTTTATTGATTTTATTAATACTACAACTCCTGATGATATCCATCCTGTTCTCAAAAGCGGCGCTGTGCATTATGAACTTGTGCGGATTCATCCGTTTGTTGACGGCAATGGCCGTGTTTCGCGTGCGCTTTCAACATATATGCTTTTTCAAGAGGGTTATGATATCAGAAAGTTTTTTTCTCTTGAGGAATATTTTGATAACGATGCTGCGGAATATTACAGAGCTTTACAAAGTGTCGGGAAGAACGAGGGAGATCTAACGGAATGGCTTGCATATTTTACCCAAGGACTCGCGATTGAATTATCAAAAATTAAAGACAAAATTGAAAAGATCTCTGTTGATGTAAAAATAAAAGAGCGACAGGGAGGCGCGCCGATTTTGCTCTCTGATAGACAGTTGAAGATTATTGAATACATCCAGAAAGTCGGTTATCTGCAAAACAACGGATTCAAACAGCTTTTTCCGATGGTCTCAGAAGATACCGTACTAAATGAGTTGAAGTATTTGATAAAGCATAGTTTAATTAAAAAAGTCGGCAGCACGAAAGCAGCGAGATATGTGAGAGTTTAAATAAGAAAGTAGGATTGATATGACATTTGCATTACTTGCAACATATTTTGAAAAATTGGAAGGGACGTCGTCTCGTTTGGAGCTTATTCAGATTCTTTCGGATCTTTTTAAAACAAGCGATGATTCTCAGGAGATTTCGAAGATTTGTTATCTCGTACAGGGGAGGATAGCGCCGTTTTATGAACCGATTGAAATCGGAATGGCGGATAAGATGGTGACACAGGCAATAGCACAGGCGTATGAAACTGACAAAGAAAAGGTTTGGGAAAATTATCAAAAAGTAGGGGATATGGGTGAAGTTGCACAAGAACTACGATCTAAGACCAAAGATCTAAGATCCAAGGTAAGTATTGAGGATGTGTTTAACAAGGTAACTGCCATTGCTCACACATCTGGTGAAGGATCTGTTGAGAAGAAAATTACTGCGCTGGCTGATCTGTTGGGGTCAGTGAATGAGATATCTGCAAAATTTTTGGTCCGGATTCCGCTTGGAAAATTGCGGCTTGGTATTGGTGATCCAACTATTCTTGATGCATTATTGACTGCAAAAGTTGGTGATAAGATGCAACGTAAGGTATTGGAAGGTGCTTATAATCGTACATCGGATCTTGGATACATTGCTAAACATTTTTGGAAGGGAGGACTCAAATCCGTTGAAAAATTATCAGTCACTGTCGGACGTCCGATTCGATCAGAACTCTGTGAACGATTGCCAAATCCGGCAAAAGTCATTGAAAAGATGATTGAAGTTGACGCGCAGTATAAGTATGATGGATTTCGAGTTCAGATCCACAAAGATGGCGACACTGTCCGCATTTTTTCCCGTAATCTTGAAGAAACGACGCATATGTTCCCTGAGCTGATTGACGCGACAAAAAGACAAGTGAAAGCAAAGACAGCAATTCTTGACGGTGAAGCAATTGCATATCATCCCGCATCAGAAGAATTCTTGCCGTTTCAAGAAACAACCAAACGTCGCCGCAAACACAACATTGAAGAGACAGCAAAAGAACTACCACTCAAGGCATTCATTTTTGACATGATTTATAAGGATGATAAATCACTTTTGGATGAGCCGCTGACTACTCGTTTAAAAATACTGAAAGAAACGATACCCGAAGATGATGTATTGATTACAGCAAAGACGCAAGACATCTCAGATCCGAAAAAATTGGCGTTTCTTTTGGAAGAGGCGATAAGCAAGGGTCTTGAGGGATTGGTCGTGAAAAAGTTGAATTCTCCTTATGAAGCAGGCGGACGGAATTTTAATTGGGTAAAATTGAAACGACATTCTTCAGGCGAGCTGCATGACACGATTGATTGCGTAATTCTGGGTTATATTTACGGTAAGGGCAAGCGTGCTGCTTTTGGTGCAGGAGCACTTCTTGTAGGGCTCTACGATGCAAAAAGGGATGTCTTTGTAACAGTAACGAGGATTGGGACCGGACTCAGTGATGATGAGTGGCGCAGTATCAAAGAAAAAACAAAAGGACTTGAAGTTGATCACAAGCCAGCACGTGTTGAATCACTCATAACCCCAAGCGTATGGGTGAAACCTGAGTTGGTGATTGAAGTTTTGGCTGACGAGATTACTCGTAGCCCTCTGCATACCGCAGGTGCCAAAGGCACCGAGAGTGCCCAACGAGGTATCGCTGGTGCGGTTATTGCTGACAGTGTTAAAGAACCTGGGTATGCGCTGCGCTTTCCAAGACTTGTTTCATTCAGAGATAAGGACAAAAAGGCAGAGGACGCGACGACAGTTGAGGAACTCATTGAAATGTACAAGGAGCAAGGGAAAAAATAATATGGATGTCACAGTTCGAGAGTATCTTGATAAAGACCATGATCAGCTTTTAACACTTTCAAAAAAGCTTGGAACTTTTGGAAAAAGCATCGATCCAATGAAAAGAATCCAAAACACGTCTGGATTTGCCGAGATTGATTTGGAAGAAACTTTAGAAAATGTCCAAAAATATCAGGGAAAGATTTTGTTGGCGGAACAGAATGGGGACATAATTGGGTTTATCATAGGAGTGATTTGGAAACAATCAAAAAAAATGAATTAGAAATTGGCCGGCATAGATTAGGAGAAGTGCTTGATCTCTTTATAGAAGAATCATATAGAGGGCAGGGAATTGGTTCCAAGATGCTTATGATGATGGAGGCGTACTTTAAAGAACAAGATTGTGACAGCATGTGGGCACATTTGTTCGCGTCCAATGAAAACGCACATACTGTATATGAAAAATTTGGGTTTATTGATCGTTCAATCGGTATGCTGAAAAATATCTAAGCTCCTAAAATTTTTTGTTTCTTAGTGCTACAATAAAAAAACATGCATTACGTTACGGATTTCCATCTTCATAGTAAATATTCCCGCGCAGTATCTCCGCAAATGACTCTCCCTGTTATGGCTTCATATGCAAGACAAAAAGGAATTGATATTCTTACAGCCGCTGATTTTACTCATCCGGTGTGGTTTAAAGAAATGCAATCGCTACTTGAAGAAGCGGAAGAAGGGTTGTATCGATTAAAAAATGAAGATACACAATTGAAGCCGATTCGATTTATCCTTTCAACGGAGCTTTCCAGTATTTACAAACAAGGTGATAAACTTCGCAGAATTCATAACTTACTTTTTGTTCGAAGTTTGGCAACGGCAGAAAAATTGACCAAAGCGCTTGTGAGTCGTGGCTGCAATCTCAATGCCGATGGGAGACCGATTGTCGGGATATCTTCGGAAGCATTGCTTGAATTACTTTTGTCTATTGATGACAGATCATTTCTCATACCATGCCATATATGGACGCCGCATTTTGGTGTTTATGGCTCAGCAAGTGGATTTAATTCGTTGGAAGAGGCATTTGGGGAATATGCTAAGTATATTTACGGTATCGAGACAGGACTTTCAAGCGATCCTGACATGAACTGGCAGATAAAGGAATTGATGCATCGGTCAATTCTTTCTTTTTCAGATGCACACAGTCCTGCCAAAATGAGTAGAGAAGCAACGGTGTTTGATTTGGAAGAACCAACCTATGAAAATATTAGGCAAGCAATCATGCAGTTGAGTACCAAATCACAAACAAAAAATAAAATTGTTTACACCCTCGAATTTTATCCTGAAGAAGGGAAGTATCATTTTTCAGGTCATCGCAACTGTAAAGTCTCTCTTGGGCCAGATGAAATACGAGAGGGAGGAACGACATGTCCTGTGTGTCATCGAAGATTAACTGAAGGTGTTTTGTACCGTGTGCAAGAATTGTCTGATCCAGCGCTTCTTGATCGTGTGCAGACAAAAGAAAATGAATCTGGAGTTAAATGGTATCTTGATAAAATGCATATCCAGCCGTCATACGTTAAATTGGTTCCGCTTCTTGAGATCGCTGCCGAAAGTCTTAGATCGACAGTAAACAGTCAAAAATCAAAGGACCTTTATGCAAAATTGTGTAGGGAATTGGAGTCAGAGCTCCATATTTTACTGAGAGCGCCGATTGCGGATATCGAAAAAGTCGGCGGAATGAAAGTGGCTCAAGGCATTATCAAGGTTCGTGAAGGTACTATCTCTATTGAACCAGGATATGATGGAGAATATGGGAAAGTTGCGATTTGGGAAGAAGGGGAAATACAACAAATTCAGAATGTGCCGCAGCTTAAATTGGACTTTTAACCACAAGTGAGTTTCGGCTCAGTACGAGAATAATTTTGTCCCTCACCGAATACGAAAATGATATCTTACCATTTTTTAATAAATCTGTGCTATATTAAGACTAATGAAATTAATTGTCGGACTTGGTAACCCGGGAGAAAAATATGAAGATACTAGGCACAATCTCGGATTTTCGGTGATCGATCATTTATTGAAAGAACTTGGCACGAGTAAAGTAGAATGGGATCACTCAAGTAAACTAAAAAGCGACATTGCGCCTTTTACCATTCATGACGAAAAGATTCTTCTCGCAAAACCCCAAACCTACATGAATAATTCCGGTACTGCAGTGCAGTTACTCGTTAATTTTTACAAAATCGAGCCACAGGATGTATGGGTTGTTTATGATGAATTGGATTTACCGCTTGGTGCTATAAAAATCAGATTTGGCGGAGCTGCAGCAGGGCATCATGGTGTTGAGTCAATTATGGAAGCAATAGGCACTGATCAATTTTGGCGGTTCAGATTGGGGATTGGAGAATCGCATGATAAAACGCATGCTATCAGCAAGCAAGAACTACATGATGCCAAAGATTATGTTTTGGATCAATTTCATTCAAATGAAGCAGGAAAGGCACGTGAGATGATAAAGCGAGGAGCGGACGCTCTACGAACAGCATTTGAAAAAGGGATGGAAACGGCAATGAATAGGTTTAACACGAAGTGATGTCAAAACTACACCGTAAATCTCAAATCTAAAAAAAACGTTTACATTTGGACTATAGCTTTGAGTTTATTTTATGCAATCAATCAAGAGTGTTCTCACAAAATTTAATCCAACAACTGATAAATATATTTCCAGAGAATTTCAGACATTTGGTTTGCATTTAGCTGAATCTTTGAATGATTATAAACATAAAAGTTTGTATATTAAATTGGCAAAAACTGTTCATCGATCTATCCTTGAACAAGCGCTTAGTTTTTCAATAGACAGCAATGCTGATAACAAAGGAGCTTTGTTTATGTGGAAACTGAAAGAACTAAGAAAACAAGAAAAGAAACCAGGTAACTCTTAACATGTTATGCAACAGGCTCATCTTTTTATTTCAGGTTCAGTCCAAGGAGTAGGGTATCGCCAGTTTGTCAAAAATAATGCGCAGAAATTGCGTCTTGCTGGCTGGGTGCGCAATTCCGAAGACGGGGGCGTTGAAGCAGTGTTTTGTGGGGAAAAGGAAAAGGTTGAAGAGATGATTGAGCTTTGTAAAAAAGGCCCAATGCTTTCTATAGTCAATCATGTAGGATTTGAATGGGAAGAGCCGGAAAAATTTGAAGGATTTATGATTAAAGATTAAGGATTTAAGAACACTATTCTTAATCTATTATTTGAGATCGTTATCAATTGCCGTTTTGATTTGGCTATAGGGAACTGCCCCCACAACAGGTACTCCGTTGATAAATGTCGTTGGTGTTCCACTAACACCTGCAGCTTGTCCCTCACTCAAATCTTTTGCGACTTCGTCACTTGCTGTTTTTGAAGTTAAGCATGATGAGAACTGAGAAGTATCCATTCCCAAATTCCCTGCAATTTGTGTAAGATTAGCATCGGTATACATTGAAGTGTCAGATTCATCGGGCTGATTCTGGTACATATAATCATGGAATTGCCAGAATTTACCTTGATCATTGGCACACTCTCCAGCCTCTGCGGCAAGAGTTGATGCAGGTCCGAGAAATGCGTAGTTACGGAAATAGAATGCCACTTTGCCTGTGTTTACATAATCTTTTATAAGGTTTGGTTCGATTGTCTTGAACCATTGTTCACAGAATGGGCATCGAAGATCAGCAAATTCAATCACCGTGACTTTTGCATGTGGATCTCCTTGTGGAGGATAATTACCGATTCCTACCTTGACAGGTGTGCCAGGAGCAGCTGAAACTGCAGGTGCTGTTCCTACAGTACCGCCTTGAGGAGCAGCAGCAGTCGTACCTGTGGAACCGCTTGTACTATTGACCTGATTTTCGAGATCAGATACTTTGTTTGTCAGCATTCCTAGGAAGAAAGCAAAAATGATCACGACAATAATAAGATAGATATTTGCCGTCGCATTTTTGAGAAATGAAAAGTTAAATTTTGACAAGTTTTTTATTTTCAATTTGCCAGTAATTTTCGAAAGCGATTTTTTAAGAGGTGTCTTCTTTTTTGTCATAGAGATAACATAATTGTATACTACATCGAAATATTTATGCAAGTCTTTCCCCAAAGTTTTATAAAATAAAATGATTCTATGATTCTTATTATGTTGTTCTAGTGACAGAATTATTGGAAGAACCATCGATTGGTAAACGTTTTTTAGAAAAATGGCATGTTGTTTTTATAAAGATGGTATAATTTAAATGTATATATGGTATCTTTTCGTCCGCTTTCATCAATGGCACGGTATTTGATTGATTCTCTTGCAGAGAACCAGCCGTCAAATTCTGAAGAACGGCGTATTACCGTTAATCCAATTGTCTCCAAATTTGCCTCTTGGTATGAACGGCTTCGCAACTCAATGGAATTCAATGAGAGCGAGGTAATTCTCCGCGCGACGATAGAACGTATTCTTAAACGGAGATTACTTCTGGGAGGCAATGGCAAAACTACTGCCAAACCATTGGTGAAAGAACTTTTGTGGGCTCGTTATTTACCTGAAAATGATATTGGTGAATCAGTTGCAAAAAAGATAGAAGAGATAATTGATCTTCATCTATCTCTCAGATTGCGAATATTATCAAAACATCGATTTTCGGAAAGCGTCATTAATGAATGGACATATGATCTTATGTCAGCGGATATTCAATATGCGCTTAATCAGAAACAATCAAAGGAAATTATCGCCAACTTTATGTTTCATGTTCTCAAAGATGATGTGGCAATTGAAGACGCATCACCTGAAACAAAAAATGCGCAGGTGTTCATCGCTGTTCGTAAAGCGTTTGCCCGTGACGATTTGGCATTTCTTAGATATCATTTGTTTTGTCAATATTTCGGCAGATTAACTCCAAAAACACTTGATCATACAGTAGAACACTTTTTAAAAGGGTATAACGAGATTCTTCGGCAGATGAATTATATCGGACGTGAGCGCGTCTATATGTATGTCAAACGGAGAACTGCCGCATTCTTTATCTTTGAGGATATCCTTGAAATGCAAAAAGAAAATCTTAAAACCATTTTAGAGAATGAGGAATCACTGCGTGAGTTAGTTTTTGAGGCATGTGAGAAGCGATATAAGAGTATCAGCGTGCGGGTCAGAACGGCAATTATCCGTTCGGTAATATTCATTTTATTTACCAAAGTTGCTTTTGCATTTTTTGTTGAAGGCACCTACGAAAAAATTGTATATGGTCATGTCATTTGGGAATCGATTATTATTAACACCAGCATCCCACCGCTTCTTATGATCATTGTTAGTCTGTTTATCCGAACACCGGGACAGGACAACTCTCAAAGAGTTTTCACTTATATTACTCGTTTACTCTATGATGAAGACCCAGTTCTTGGCAATAAACTGCTTATTTCCAAACAGAACACAGAGAAAGGATTTGTTACAGCATTTAATATTTTGTGGCTTCTTGCATTTTGTCTTTCTTTCGGCGTGATTATTTATATTTTGACCCGATTAGACTTCAATTTTATCAGCGAAATTATTTTCATTTTCTTTTTGGCGATTGTTTCTTTCTTGTCATATCGTATTGCTTTGATTGCTAATGTCTACAGAGTAGGCGAGAAGCAAGGATTTGGTACATTATTGGTTGATTTTCTTTTTATGCCTGTCATCCGAGTCGGGCGAAATTTAACACAAGGTATTTCAAAAATCAACATCTTTCTTATGCTTTTTGATTTCTTTATTGAAGCGCCTTTTAAATTCCTTTTTGCATTTTTTGATCAATGGTTTTACTTCCTCCATGCCAAGACAGAAGAGCTAGAATGATACTTTCCATTTGGTAAGTTGTCTTGACACGGTATCAACATATTGATATATTGATATGTACCTATGGCTGATCAAACTTTTACCGACCAAAGTTTCCAAAAAGATGTTCTAGAAAATGACAAGCTTGTGGTTGTCGATTTTTGGGCACCGTGGTGCGGGCCGTGTAAGATGGTTTCACCGATTATTGAAGAATTAGCAAAGGATTATGAAGGAAAAGTTGTTGTTGGAAAAATGAATGTTGATGAGAATCAGATACCTGCAGAAAAATACGGTATTATGAGTATCCCTACAGTTATGTTTTTTAAAGGTGGTAAGCCCGTTCAATCAATGGTAGGCGCACAAGGTAAACAAAGCTATAAAACAGAAATCGAAAAAGCCCTCACTTCAAATTAATTTCTCATTTAATATATAATCGTCTGCATGGGAATTCTTTCTGAACGACTTCATATAGGAAAAGCAAATCGTCAAGATCGAGCGCTCCGGTACGACAATGTTTCAACTGTTCCCGTAAAAATTTTGGAAGATGTAGAAAGACAAACTGGTTTAAATGCTACTATTATTAGTAGTGACATCTATCAAAGAAGAACTCATGGATTAAATACACCTGAACATATGAAAGTCGCAATTATGGGAGAAGTTTTTCAAAGAGTCCTTACCAATATTACTTTACTCCCGGAACCATTGCACACAGACGAAGTTGCAGCAGTAGTTACTGCGTTTGTTATCCATAATAATCGGCTATATGGGGAAACGGAATTAATTATACGCACAGATGCTTCTCCTTTTCCATTTGATAACGATAAAAAAAGAGAATGTGCTCGAATAATGCGTGAAACAGGGTTGATTGAAGTTTTTTCTCATAGAACAAGAAAAGGGAATGAATCTGAAGTATGGATGCTCTCTAAAAATATTGATCCTTTATTGGGGGAAAATGAGTAATTTATCCGCGTTTAATTTTCTGTTATAATAAACTCTCGATGGCAGATTTATACGACGTAATCATCTTAGGAAGTGGACCTGCAGGTCTTACCGCTGCTATTTATTCTACTCGTGCAAGCCTCAAAACGCTTGTTATTGCTGGTGAAAAATGGGGCGGTCAGCTTATGTTAACAACTGAAGTTGAGAATTTTCCCGGTTTTCCTGAAGGTGTTCAAGGGCCTGATCTTATGGCCAATATGCGTAAACAAGCGGAACATCATGGAGCGGAATTTGTCGATGAAAATTTTTCTGGTGGCGATTTTTCAAAAACTCCTTTTACTGTGCAAGCAGGCGAGAAATCCTATGTAGGGAAGTCAATAATCATCGCAACAGGTGCAGATACCAAATGGCTTGACGTTCCCGGTGAAAAAGAAAAAATTGGCCGGGGAGTATCTTCTTGTGCCCCTTGTGATGCAGCATTTTTTAAAGAAAAAAATGTCATCGTTGTTGGTGGAGGAGACAGTGCCATGGAAGAGGCGCTTGTCTTAACTCGTTTTGCCAAACATGTAACAATCATTTATCGAGGAGATACGTTAAAGGCAAGTGAAATCATGCAGAAGAGGGCGTTTGAGAACGAAAAAATCAGCTTTATTTTTAATACTACCATTGAAGAAGTTAAAGGCGACCAAAAAGTTGAAAAAGTTATTTTAAAAACGATTTGTACAGATGGATCAATTATTGTCAAACCAGGCGAGCATATGGGAACAACAACCGTTGATAAAATCGGAGGAACAGAAATAAAAAGAGAAGAGAATCACCTTATGTGGGAAATGTCGATTGACGGCATTTTTGTCGCAATAGGGCATATCCCCAATAGTAAAGTATTTCCCGGAATCGATGTTGATGACAAAGGATTCATTGTAGTCCACGAACACACAAGAACCAATAAGGAAGGTGTTTTTGTCGCAGGTGATGTTCATGATAGACAATATATGCAAGCAGTTACTGCGGCTGGATTCGGTTGCGCTTCAGCTCTTGAAGCAGAGCGTTGGTTAGAATCTCAAGAATAATCCTGTAGCAGTTTTATCAAGCCTATTGACAGCCTCGGGCCTCTATGTTAATATAACTGTTACGAACAGAAGAAATTTCGTTTATGATGATCCAAAAAGTTATCCTATTCTACCCAAATTGACGGAGTAACATGTCTTCATAACTTACATAATTTCTTTTTTGTTCCCAAAAAATTTCGCTCTTTTTATTATAGATCAATTAGTTACATGCCAAAATAGCTACATGAGTAGGCGTTAGATTTTAAGTGTGCAATATAAAAGCTAATGGCTAAAGACTAATAGCTAAAACTGGGCCGGTAGCTTAGTTGGTAGAGCGCGTCTTTTGCACAGACGAGGTCGAGAGTTCGAATCTCTTCCGGTCCACAGTTTGTCTATAGTCGGTCTTTGGGGCAAACCCTCTAGTAAGAGAGGGTTTACCTTAGAGACGTGACGAAGTTACGGCTGAAATTTCTGTTTGTCCAAAGGATAAAACAAATTCAGTTGAGCCAATGGCTCTTTAAAAAGTGAAGAGAATATCCCGCGTAATGTTTAGCTCCCCGGAGGGAGCAATCCATGGCATTATACGGGATACTTATGTCTTAAAAAATTTACTACTAATGCCAACAATGGATGCCTAGGAGATTTTGACCGAGGAAGGACGCATACGGCGGCGATACTCGTCGGGGAGGTGCCATAAACCTTTGATCCGGCGGTTTCCGAATGGGGAAACCTACTCTGTTTTACAGAGGGACCACATATGAAGTTAATTCCGCAAGGAGTTATATTAGTGTGTGGTTGGGTACGGCGTGAACTGAAACATCTTAGTAACGCCAGGAATATAAATCATATGAGATTCCGTCAGTAGCGGTGAGCGAAAGCGGAACAGCCTAAACCCTGATTTAATCGGGGGGTTGCAGGGCAGACGATATTCGATGAGTTTTTTCTAGCAGAAAGATCCGGAATGGTCTTCCAAAGAGAGTGAAAGACTCGTACGCGAAAGAAAAGACTCCGATAGTTT
>Ga0206827_1195_pt1 | contig 11410 bp, 12 predicted proteins | sample Alteio_BWOrgCont_77_FD_152852 | JGI IMG/M metagenome (GOLD analysis project Ga0206827, IMG submission 152852) | Enriched cells from forest soil in Barre Woods Harvard Forest LTER site, Petersham, Massachusetts, United States -... | ecosystem: Environmental > Terrestrial > Soil > Temperate forest >...
AATATGGTGAGGAGGTAAAGCCGGCGCTTTTCGCCCCCGCTCAGTTTAGCTACAAATGTATGCTGCTGGGCAGGCTCAAAACCAAAGTGCTGGAGCAGTTTAGAAGCCGAAATACTTTCCCCCTTCGCGGTGGGGATAAAATCAGCAATATCTGTAACTACCTCCAGTACACCCTTTTCATTGGATATTTTCATCCCCTTTTGCGTATAGTAGCCTATCACTATCGTTTCACCGGGAACCATTTTGCCCTTGTCAGGCTCCTCCAGCCCGGCTATCATATTCAGGAAAGTAGATTTGCCGATGCCATTTGACCCTACAATGCCCACCCTTTCTTTCCGTTGAAAAATATAGGAGAACTGTTTTAAAATCACTTTATCGCCATAGGCTTTGCTCACCTGCTTGAACTCCATGATCTTGCCGCCCAGCCTCTCCATGCGGATATTCATGTTCAGTTCGGTTTTCTGCACCCCGGCCGAGGCCCTGTCTTTCAGGTCATAAAAAGAATCTATCCTTGCTTTTTGTTTGGTGCCGCGGGCTTTTGGCTGGCGCTGCATCCATTCCAGTTCCTTGCGCATCAGGTTGCGGGCCGTATCTACATCCCGCGCGGCGTGAAATTCCCGCCCGGCTTTCTTCTCAATATAGCTGGCATACGTACCGGTATATTTATACATGGTCTTATTGTCAAGCTCCAGTATCTCATTGGTTATCCTGTCAAGGAAATACCTGTCGTGCGTTACCAGCAGCAAGGTGATGCGCTGCCGCGCGATATAGTCTTCCAGCCACTCTATCATTTCTACGTCAAGGTGGTTGGTAGGCTCATCCATGATCATAAAATCAGGTTCTTCCACCAATATCTTTGCCAGCGCTACCCGTTTTTTCTGGCCACCGGAGAGGTGTTTTATTTTCTGGTGTAGGTGGTGGATGTCCAGCCTGGTGAGGATGGTATTTATCCGCGTTTCATAGTCCCATGCCTTCAGCGAATCTATCTTATTGATAGCTTCTTCCATCGCTTTCTCGTTTTTCTCTGACGGGTCTTCGGCGTGCATTTCCAGCGCCACCTCATACGCCCGCACAGCGGCGAGGAGTATATTTTCTTCTGATAAAATGGAATCTATCACCGTGCTTTCCTCATTCAGTTCGGGCTCCTGCGGCAGGAAAGCCATGTGCATATCCTTGCTGAGGATCACGCGCCCGGTATCGGGCTTATCCTTGCCCGTGAGTATGTTCAGCAGGGAAGTTTTGCCCGCGCCGTTCTTGGCCACAAGCGCCACTTTCTGGCCTTTTTCTATATTCAGGCTTATATTCTCAAACAATACCCTGTCCCCGTAAGATTTGGAGATACCCTCCGCAATAAGATAATTCATGACTGCAAAGGTAGGGCGGGGAAGGATGGAAAAATGAAAAATGAAAAATGAAAAATTTGTGGAAAAGAAGGAGATTTTTCCGATTTTTGTGTTTTAAACGGCGCAATGGAACAACCGCAATTCGATAAAAATAAACTAATTGAACATTGGATGGATGCATCTGATGAGGATTTTAATGCGATGGTTGACATTTATGAAACCAAGAGGTACAGTTGGGCGTTATTCATTGGGCATTTGAGTGTTGAGAAATTGCTAAAAGCACTTTATATCCAAGTAAATAATGAGTTCCCGCCCTTAATTCACGACCTGTTAAGGTTGGCTGAAAGGTGTAAGTTGGCGCTAACCGAAGAACAAGAAAAAGATTTGGACACAATAACAAGATTTAATATCAGGGCAAGATATGATAATTATATTAAGGCCTTTCAACTAATGTGTACCCCTGAATATACATCCGAATGGATGGGAAAAATAAAATTGACAAGGATATGGATAAAAAAACTGATGATATAATAAAGCAATACGTAGCCCAGGTAGCCAAAAAATACCCCGGATTGGTAGCAAGCTATCTTTTCGGCTCCTATGCAAAAAATACAGAAACACCTGACAGTGATATTGATGTAGCATTTATTTTGGAAAACTTAGCCGATAGCGCCCAATTTGATTTGGAAATACAACTAATGACCCTGCGCAGGAAATTTGATTTGCGTATAGAGCCGCATGCTTTATCAAAAGAGGAATTTATGTCCTGGAGCCCGTTTGCCCATGAGATAAGAAAATACGGGATAGAGATTCCGATTGGGGGGTAGGGTTTATTGTTAAACTGTTAAATTGTTGGGGGGTGAGTGGGAAAGACGTTACAAACGCCAAAGAAAACCGAAGTCCGTAGTCTGAAGCCTATAGCAGAAAAATTCAGGCTCAATTCTAAAGTATATCAAAAAGTATAACCTTTGTGAAAAGATCAATAAAATGAAATCGTTATCGTTAAAATTAGAAGAGAATATTTTTGATGAAACTGAGCAAATCCGTCACCGCATGAAGAAAACAAGGAATGGGTATATTAATGAGGCGCTGGAGTTTTACAATATGCTGCAAAAGCGTAAAACACTTTCCAAAGAGCTTAAAAAGGAATCGAACCTGGTAAGGGACGAGTCTATGAAAATCTTAAAAGAATTTGAAGTGTTAAATGACTAAGATATTCGGCAATTTGATGTTTGGGTAGTATCAATGATAATTTAAAGATTGTTATGGATTTGGTTTGAGGGGTTATAAAAAGGCCCAAGTCATGCTGCATATCCGGCACACTGCCCTAAGAGCCTTGAGCCAACAGCGATAATTTTCTTGTTTTGTTGACCTTCTCTGGCAGCATTTGGAAATCTCAAAATAATTACCTATCTTGCTCCTGCCCGACCAAGCTGAAACTATGGCCGGGGGGCCGAAAAAACGATTTCGTGCCATAACTGATGGTGGGTTTTATTTATTGGAAAAATTTCATCCTAGTTCTAAGGGGATTACGGATAACGCCGCAATATTTCAGATAATTGGAAGTTCTATGATGGCGTTTCCGTAATGACGATTATTTTTGGGGATAGCGTTTACACGCGTAAGATTTTTGCGGCTTACCCCCCTCTATTTCGCAAAAAATAGAGGAAACAGGCCTCAGTTTGCTTTTGCGATAGGCATCCCTTTGGGAAAATGCGGTTTATGATTTGTGCAAGTAGGGCAAAACCGAGGCAAAAAGGCTGAAAAGTGCAAAAGTTGACAAAAAGTGTCCACTAATTTTTGAAAAAACGGGAGTGCGTTAATAATTGAACGCGTAAGATTTTTTGCTGACTATCCGGATATAGTAACCTCACCTAAATCCTCTCCATAAGGAGAGGACTTTAGCTCTTCGAACTTAGGGTCGGGTAAACCAGGGAACGCACCCCCTCTCTTTTGGAAAGGGGGCAGGGGGTGAGGTTACTACAAGCGAATAGTAAGTACATTTTTCGGCCATTTATGGATAACTGCCCTTTCGGCCCATAACCATAGAAAATGTATTCAATGTAAATAATTTGGCAATAACCAACTATTTTTCTTTATTTTGTACTGCAATTACTAACCTATCTGGCAGCACATACGTCTTAGATACAAATGTGATAAAAACGGAGGGGTGTAATTGATAGTAAACATATCAACGGCCGTGGAAAAAAAGGTGCAGGAGAAGGAACTTGTGAAAGGCTGCCTTCAAAAAAACCGCAAGTACCAGAAAATACTCTTTGAGATGTATTTTAAGGACATGATGGCCGTTTGCCTCCGCTACACCAAAGATGAAGATGAAGCCAACGATGTGTTGCAGGACGGGTTTATCAAGGTATTTGAGAAGCTGGAACTGTACAAAGGCGAAGGGATACTGAAAGGCTGGGTGTACAGCATCATGGTGCGCACCGCCATAGACCACTACCGCAAGCAACAGCGTGAAAAACGCCACCTCGTATTTGAAACCGCAGAGGGCGGCCCAGTAGAAGCGGAAATAGAAGCACAGATATCTGCCGAAGAACTGCTGGACATGATACAGCGGCTACCCAACCTGCCGCGCATGGTATTCAACCTTTTCGCTATAGATGGCTTTAGCCACCGCGAAATAAGCGAGGAGCTGGGCATAAGCGAGGGCACAAGCAAATGGTACCTCTGCGAAGCCAGGAAAGCGTTAAAGAAAATGATAGAGATATATTACCCTGTAAAATTGAAGATCGCGTATGCCAGGTAAAGACATAGATGAAATATTCAGGCAGGGGCTAAATGACCTTAAACCTGCCTATAAACGAAGCCATTGGGAAAGATTGCAAAGCAATCTTGAAAACAGCCCGTCTGAGCTACGCAGAAGGATGCGGTACAGGATTGCCTATAGTGCAGCTGCTATTCTTGTGCTTGCCTTATCAGTATATTTATGGCAATCATCTTCTTTCTCAGGCAAAAACAATTTGCCATCTGCGGCTTCAACTAGCAAAGTATTTTCGGCACAGCCTCCTATGGCTAATGCTCATATAATGGAAAGTGGTTCATCTCTTACCAATAGCAGCAATAATATGGCTTCTATTTCTGGCCTTTCCGGCAAGAACGATATAACTAATAGTACAGTTAACGGAAAAAGCCAGAATACGGTTAAGCATACTAGGAACAGCTCCCTTTATTCTTCTTCGGCTTTAAACAATGGAAATTCAGGCGGTAATAATGTCGTTGGTAATAATAGCATCAATATTGGCGGACCTGCGGATTTTAAAAACAGTGCATCTGATAATTCTAAAAATTCAACCCCTGCAGATGCCACTAATACGGCAACAACTTCAAATGCAGCAATGAATTTGGCGGCAAATTCTTCTGTAACCCAGGAGCAAATTCATCCATTCCCTGCTATAGGGGCTGCTGAAAATATAAGTCCCGTAGGCCAGCTTCCTGTAGCCGGAGATAAAAAAGCAGCCATGGATGCCGGTTCATGGACCGGTATTAATTATCATTTCTGGCAAAACCCTGCCTATACAGGTGAAGACCAGCAAGGTAAGTTATCTGTTAATCTGGATGACAGGCGCGAATATATTGATCAATCGCCTAATTCGTCTGCCATGGATTTCATAAGCGGGGAATACCAGGTTAGCAAAGGCAATAATATCGGAGCGTGGTATGGCCATGATCTTACTACCTATGAAGTGCAATCAACGGGTGGAGTTGCCTTTTCACATAAAATGATTCTTGGCGAAAACACTTCTTTGTCTATGGGAGTGAGCGGAACTTTCAACAACAACATTTTCGCTTCGGGTACCACTGCCATTTCAGGCGATGCGGGTTTGTGGCTGACTCATAAGAATTTTTATGCCTCATTCGTCGCACAAAATGTTAATCAACCGAGCGTAGGCTTTATTGAAGGTGTAAATGAGGTACTTGCAAGGGAATACCAGACCACTGCGGGATATGTATTTCATTTACCGGCTGATTTTAGTATTATGCCTCGTTTTGAATTGGATAATACACACATGTCATTCACCGGCCAGAGCCAGCTGATTGCTGCATGGAAGGGAAAGATAATGTTAGGAGTGGGTGAAAACAATCTTAGCTTAAGTACAAAAGGCGCTAATTATAGTACAGCATACGTTGGTGTTCAAATTAAAAGGGTAAGGATATTTACTTCTTATGGAAGAGATGATGAACTTGAATATCTGGGCCTTGCCCACAAAAACATTATTGAATCAGGAATGAAAATCTCGCTTTTCTAAATTCTTAATCCCCGCCTGAAGACTATGATCTTCTACGCCCGGATGAATTTTTGCGCCCTTCTAAAAGTTTCTTAGAAGATTCATATAGTGTAATATCAACCAGAGATAGCAAAAGTATAAATACCAAATCTTCCAAAGGCATGCCGTAAAAACGAATAGATGTTGTGCTGATTTCCTGAAGCTGGCTTACCGGCAGCCTTGCTAAAACCAACCGATCTATAATGAAAATCACAAAAATAAATACAAAAGCAAACATGAAGGTGCCGGTGTATTTACTTCTGAAAATGGCTACATGCAATAAAAGAAGAATGCCTGAAGAAAGAAAAAACACAGAACTATAAATATGGCTTAAATTAAGGCATCCGGCCACTAACAGGAAAAGCCCAAGCCCTATGAAAAAATAATTGCCGCTGGTTTTATAATACCTGCCGGTATATACTTTTAGCCATTGATAAATAACCGTACTGGCAAAGGCAAAAGCAATAACAGATAGCCACTCTACAACCGGCAGCCCAAAATAATCGTCAGTGCCTACCCATTGTTTGTCAAATGTTAATATGTTTTTGTCTATAAAATATACTTCTGTAAAGCCAATAATCAAGGTTGTACCTATAAGCGAAGCAACTATGCCTTTCCAGTGTTTGTAAAAATTAGGTTTTTTGTCTAATGACAAAACCAAAGCAAAAACAAAAATAATGGCGTCAATAATCAGGTAAGCGGACTGCTTCATGCAAAGTTATTTTTAAGTGATAATATAACAGTTTGCATAGAAAGTAAATTTATATGCACTGCCTTAATTAAGCCGCAAGTTCTTATTTTTTCTGGTAAATACAAGAAAAGACCTTCTTGTATTAACTTTTAACTCACAGCCTTTTTTGATTTGGCGTTTTTCGCCTGTGTCACATCGCAATCCGGACAATCATGTTTCCCCGCAAAAGACTTCCTTGCCCGTAGAACTATATAAACCAAGGCGGCTGCGAGGAAAAGCGCTGCAACAATTATTTGCCAGTTAATTTGCATCTATGAGGTTTAAAAACGGATTATATATTTTTTCATGGCCTATAGTTGTTTCTGGTCCATGACCGGAGTAAATTATTGTATCATTGGGCAGGTTGAACATCTTTTCGTGAATGGAACGGATCAGTGTGGCATAATTACCTCCCGGAAGATCAGTCCTGCCTATGCCCTCCTTAAATAATACATCTCCGCCAATGACATAGTTACCATTCCGGCAATAAAATACCACATGGCCCGGAGAATGACCTGGGGTAAATAATACCTCAAGGATTACATTACCAAACACAACTGTATCACCTTCTTTTAAATAATGAACGGGTTGCGGAGAACCTGGTTTTGCAACTCCAAATGTATCTGCATACATGTCAGCATTAATAATATTTGGCAGTTCTTCCTTGTGGGCATAGAGTTCAAGCCCATATTTATGGGTGCAATATAAATTGCCAAAAATATGATCAATATGGCAATGTGTATTCAACAGTTTTACTGGTTTTAACCCATTGGCTGAAATATAATTATCCAACCCGTTTTCCTCCTCGCTATAAGAACATCCCGGATCAATAATAACACATTCGCCCTTATCATTAGATATAATATAGGTATTCTCACTAAAAGGATTGAACGTAAATATTTTAATGTTTTCCATGTTAAATTTAAAATTGAGCCAAATCAAATTTGAAATCCTGCAATAGAATATAATTTTAGCGATTTAAGTTCAATTATATAGTATTTTCACTTTAGCTGGTTTAAAAACTCTTTCATTTTCTCCAGCGCCTTTGCACGGTGGCTAATGGCATTTTTTTCAGACATGCTCATTTCTGCAAACACCTTATCAAAGCCTTCGGGCATAAATATTGGGTCATATCCAAAGCCAGCCTCTCCCCTCTTTTCAGTTGTAATACTGCCTTTTATTTCCCCTTCAAATAAGTATTCTTTGCCATCAAGTATCAATGCAAATACTGCCCTGAACCGGGCGCGCCTGTTTGCTTTACCTGCCAAATTTCTCAGCAATAAATCCATGTTGCTATCAAATGAAGCATCTATTCCAGAGTATCGTGCAGAATATACACCTGGCTCACCTCCCAAAGCTTCTACCTCCAACCCAGTATCATCAGAAAAACAACCTTTTCCAAAACGTTCAAAAACAAAACGAGCCTTTTGAAGTGCGTTCGCTTCAAGGGTATTGCCCGTTTCAGGGATTTCTTCTTTAAGCCCCAGCTCTTTGAGACTCACAATTTCAAAACCATTATCAAGCGCCGCTTTTACTTCTTCCAGCTTATGTGCATTTCCCGTAGCAAAAATCAGTTGTTTTTTCATTTATCGAACATCTTTTTCAGTCCATTCCACAATCCTTTTTTCTTTTCAGCATCTGCTGATATTTCATCTAAAGAATAATAAAGGAATAAGTTTTTATTATTTATAACGGCAATTTCTCCGAAAGGGGCATCCGGAAAAAAAGAATTCTTGATGTTAAAAGCAAGCAATGTTTTAAACTGCTGGTTCCGGGCTATTTCAGGCCATGTGGCTTCAGGGTAGTCCGCCATATTGAGCCAGGCTACAGATTCTAAATTCATGCCAATTGCGCCGAGTATCTTTTCAAGGAAAATTTTATCCTTTACCGGTATATCTTTTTTGCCAGGATATGAAAACATTAACAGAATATCCGAACGGTTATTGCCTGAGAAAATAAATGGACTTTCGCCATAAACTATATCATTTTCAGCAATAACGCTCTCACGCGGCTGCTTTGGCGTACTTACCTTTTTATCTTTGATGAGGTAAATTCCTTCATTAAAAAAATGTGAATAAAAAACGGGGCTTAACCCTTTATCTGGCGTATTTTCTTCCATTGGATATTCTTTTTGTAATTTGCGGGCTTAATACAATAATATGGCATACGAAGTTAAAGTTGAAAAGATAACAAAATCGAAATTAGACACAATAGATTTTAATAATGTACAGTTTGGCCGCGTGTTTTCTGACCACATGCTTATGGCAGATTACTATGACGGGCAATGGAACGATATTAAAATAATGCCTTATCAGAAGATTGCCCTTGCACCTGCTACCGCAGCCCTTCATTATGGGCAGGAAATTTTTGAAGGCATAAAAGCATTCAGGCATGACAATGGCGAAGCATATATTTTCCGCCCCCGAGAGAACTGGATAAGAATGAAACATTCCGCACACCGAATGTGTATGCCAGAAGTGCCGGAAGACCTTTTTATTGAAGGTATAAAACAACTTGTGGCGCTTGACAAGGCCTGGATTCCTGCATTGGAAGGCAGTTCAATGTATATACGCCCTTTCATGATCGCTATGGATGAAGTGGTAGGTATAAAACCATCAGACACTTATAAATTCATGATCATTACCAGCCCGGTAAATGCTTACTATGCTGAGCCTATAAAAGTGCGCGTTGAGGAACATTATTCACGTGCAGCAAGGGGCGGAACAGGTTTTGTGAAAAATGCAGGCAATTATGGCCTTTCTTTATATCCGGCCATGATAGCACAGAAAAAGGGTTATAAGCAACTTTTGTGGACAGACAGTGCAGAACATAAATACTTCGAAGAATCAGGCACAATGAACATATTCTTTGTGATTGGTGAAACTATAGTTACTCCGCCTACAGACGGCACTATACTCGAAGGCGTTACCCGCGACAGTGTAATAGTGTTGCTGCGTGACAAAGGATATATCGTAGAAGAACGTGATATTTCAGTAGATGAAGTGCTGGAAGCCTACAGGGAAGGCAACCTTAAGGAAGCATTCGGGACCGGTACAGCCGCTGTAATAGCGCAGATAACTGCCATAGGCTACCAGGATGATGACCTGAGTTTACCTGATATTGCACAGGCAAGTATTTCCAGTTATCTTATGAAAGCTCTCGATGAGATCCGCCGCGGCCATGCCCCTGATAAGCACAACTGGATGGTGAAAGTGTAAAAGAATGAAAAGTGAAAAACTAAAAATGAAAAATAATTCAAGGATAACGAATGAAGGCTAAGAGTTCAATTGCATGGCGGACTGATTTTCTTGCGTTTGCCACAAATTCAGGAGAGGATGAAGAGGAAGAAACGACGGGATATAAATACCGCGAAACGGAATTCTTCGATGATGAAAAAATAACCAAACAGGTTGATTATGACAAAAATGGCGGGATAACCCTTGAATTGTATAATAAATTTGACAATAAAGGCAGGCTTATTGAAAGCCTCGAAATAAATCACGAAGACGAACTTGAAGAAAAAACTATTCTTGAATATGATAGTGAAGGCCGTTTAATAAGCGAAACCCAATATTACAATGATGAAATTTTCGAAAAAGCCATTAACATTTATAATGCTGATGGACTTTTAACGGAAACAGCTACTTTTGATGCTGATGAAGCCCCTTTTCTAAGGCAAACAAGGGAATATAACGACAAAAAGCAAAATATTCTTATTCGCCACTACGAAGAAGGCGAACCGATTTGGGAGATAAAACGAATATTTGACGAAGGAGAATTGCCGGTAGAAGAAATCACTACACTTCTTAAAGAAAAGAAATCAGAGAGGACGAAACACACTTATAACGGCGAAGGAAAAAGGATAAAATCTGAAGTTTTTGACAGGAAAGGAAACCACATTCACACTACTGAAGATGAGTATGATGAAAATGGCAATCATATACGGCAAATCAACGATGGGGCTATAGACAATACCAGTACCATCCGTACCAATGTTTATGATGAAAACAACCGGCTTACCGAAACGGAAATCTATGATGCTTTAAATAATATCCTTTCTTCTAAGGAAATATATATCTATAACGAAAAAGGACAACCAATAGAGCAGGAATTTTATCATAATAATACCATTCGAGGTATGCAAAAAACTCATTTTCTTTTGAAGATAGAATATTGTGATTAGTGGAAAGTGATTAGTGGTTAGTAATTTGTAATGCATTATTAATATACAGCAAATGGAAGCGAGAGTCCTTCCGATATTTTTTATAAGCAATGCGAGAATTCTTTTCCCAATATTTCTTGCTTTGCAAGTCTGCAATGTCACAGCTCAAAACAAATATGACGGAATAAGACTTGATGGGATTGTATATGATACGATATTAACTACCAAACATATACCCTCAATGGGCGCAAGGGTTACTTTGGTTAACAAAATATCTAACAAAAGAATATCCGTAAAAACAGATTCGATTGGTGGATACTCTTTTAAATTAAATCCAGATACTGATTATGTTGTATTTGCGTCAAAAAAAACATATCATAACAGTATAAATCATTTTATATCAACAAAAAATATTAATCAATCAAATACAATTCATCAGGATTTAAATATTGGGGAATTAAATTATTGTGGCCCCTCGATGGTCGGAATTTTTTACGGATTTGACAGTGCCGATTTACGTAAGTCTTCATATGGAATATTGGATACTCTTGTAAGTGAAATGACATCTTATCCGCATATTACCGTTGAAATAAGTTCCCATTCAGATTGTCGTGAGAAAAACAAAATGGATCTATCAGAAAAACGTTCTGAAATAGTTATTAATTATTTGGTTGCCCATGGAATTGATAAAGAAAGGTTAGTTGCTAAAGCTCATGGGGATACGCAATTACTGAACACCTGTGCTTGTGATAATGGAAAAGGTCCCGGCATCAATTGTACTGAGGAAGAACATCAATTAAACAGGCGAAGCGAATTTAAGATACTTCGATTAGATTATTATCCTGAAAATTCCAAAGGGTCTGATCATTAAGGTGAGAATTGAATTCAG
>Ga0206827_1171_pt1 | contig 11291 bp, 12 predicted proteins | sample Alteio_BWOrgCont_77_FD_152852 | JGI IMG/M metagenome (GOLD analysis project Ga0206827, IMG submission 152852) | Enriched cells from forest soil in Barre Woods Harvard Forest LTER site, Petersham, Massachusetts, United States -... | ecosystem: Environmental > Terrestrial > Soil > Temperate forest >...
GGCTGGCCATGTGTCTTACAGATAGCGTCGACCTTCGCAACCTCGCCCTGGGAGGCCGGAGTTCCAAGAGTTTTCGGGCGGAAGGTTCCTGGAAAAAGGCGTTGGACCTGAAACCGGATTATGTGTTAATCCAGTTCGGTCACAACGACCAACCAGGCCACGGCCCCGACCGTGAGACCGATCCGCAAACCACTTACCGCCAAAATATGATTCAGTACGTCGAGGAAGCGCGTGCTGCGGGAATCAAACCCGTACTGGTCACCTCGCTGAGCCGCCGACAGTGGGGATCAGATAACAAGATTCATTCAACATTAATGCCCTATGCCGAGGTCGTTTTGCAAATTGCGGCCGACCAAAAGGTTCCGCTCATCGACCTGCACGCCCGCTCTATTGAACTATATGAGAAGCTGGGAAAAGACGGCGTCCGTGAATTGTCGCCAAAGAAAACGTCCAAGACAATCACGCCGGGAGCGGTCAACGAAGCTGACGAGTTGGATGGGACGCATCTAAACGCAAAGGGCAGTAATGTTGTCGGACCGATTGTGGCGGCGGAACTGAAGAAGGCCGTTCCGGAGTTGGCTTCCTGCATCAAGTGAAAGTTGCGATTCACGACTTCTGCAAGCCTGGGATTTTTAACGAGGAAAAGACAAATGGCGAACAAGAAGATAAAGATTGCATTGCTGACCACTATGATGGCATTTCTATTCAATGCTGAATCATCTGAGGACAAGACGATTGTTGTCGCGGGTGATGGCAGCGGCGATTTCAAGACGCTTCAAGAGGCGATTGCCTCCGTTTCCGACAACAGCGCCGCGCGGACCATCATTCATTTGAAGCCGGGCGTGTACCAGGGACAGATCGTTCTCCCGAAGAGCAAGCCCAATGTTACGTTTGAAGGGGAATTGCTCGAAAAGACGGTACTCACGTTCGCACTAAACACGAATGAGCCGAATCCGCCGGATGTGAATCAACAATACAAGGGAACCGGTGTGGTCATTCTCAGTGATGGCTTTCGAGCCGAAAAAGTGACCTTTCAGAATACGTCCGGTGACCACGGGCAAGCATTGGCATTGCGGATTGACGGTGACCGTGCGATCGTTAAAGACTGCCGTCTGCTCGGCTGGCAGGATACGCTCATGGTCAACAACGGGCGGCAGTATTTTACAAACTGCTATATCGAGGGGCGAGTCGATTTCATTTACGGAAGTGGAACGACTGTTTTCGATCGCTGCACGATTCACAGCAAGAACGGTGGATACGTAACCGCGTCCAGCACGCCGCAGGACCATCCATACGGATTTGTCTTTTTCAATTGCAAACTGACCGGTGACGACATTCCGTGGAAGGACCCCACCGGCGCGAAGCCGGCGCAGCCCGACAAGAAGGCATACCTTGGCCGGCCCTGGCGGCCGTACGGAAGCGTCGCGTTCATCAACTGCGAAATGTGCGACCACATCCGGCCGGAAGGCTGGAACAACTGGGGTAAATCGGAGAACGAAAAGACCGCACGTTACGCCGAGTTCAACAGCTCGGGCCCCGGAGCGAACGCGGAGAAGCGTGCGGCCTGGTCGAGGCAGATGACGAAAGATGAAGCGACGAAGATTACCGTATCGAGCGTCCTCGGCGGCGCGGACAATTGGAATCCAAATGGTTTTTCGCCACTCCCAGCTGACTACCTGCCGCCGAAGCTTCCGATGATTCCGGAAAAGATTTTCCGGGTCGCCGATTATGGCAATGTTCAAGACAAGGGCGATATCACGAAAGCGCTCCAGGCAGCAGTGAACGCCGGAAGCGCTGGAGGCGGCGGTCGCGTCGAGATTCCGCCGGGAGAGTATCTGTGCGGACCGATTCGGTTGGCTAACCGCATCAATATTTATCTCGCGAAGGGCGCGTTTGTGAAACTGCTGGAGATGAATGAGTATCCCGGAGGCACGACTGAACCGCCTGATTTTTTCAGCGGAGATCGGCTTCATGATGTGGCAATTTCCGGTCCCGGAACTATCGATGGACAAGGTGCGGCGTGGTGGCCACTGGCAAAGAACGCCGGCGCCAAACGCCCGATCATGATTCGGCTTAACGACTGTGAACGGCTGTTGATCGAAGACGTGATATTGCGCGATTCGCCGATGTTTCACATAGCGATCGCTCATTCTGAGGACATCACTGTTCGAGGCGTCACGATCCGGGCGCCGGCCTCGACCGATGCGGTGAACCCTAGCCACAATACCGATGCGTGCGATGTTTCCGGGCAGAAGATTCTGATTCAGGATTGTGATATCAGCGTGGGAGACGACAACTACACCTGCGGGGGTGGAACCTCCAATGTGCTGATCACTCACTGTACATACGGAAACGGTCACGGCGTGTCGATTGGAAGCCACACGCGCGGCGGCGTGTCGAACATAACTGTCACCGATTGTACATTTAAGAACACCGACTGCGGCATCCGCATCAAATCGGACCGCGACCGCGGCGGCGTTGTGGAGAAGCTCACGTACCGAAACCTACGGATGACCAACGTGGGCGTTCCAATTCTAATCTATAGTAGCTACATGGCCACGGAGCCGCGCTTCCGTAAATTGAACGATCTCACGGCGGAGATCGCCAAAACATACCCCGCCGGGCCCATCGCTGAACATACTCCTGTATACCGCGACATCGTCTTCAGCAACATCATCGCGACGACACAAATAGGGCGCCGCGCCGGGCTGATCTGGGGACTCCCGGAGTCGCATGTGAAAAACGTTCTGTTGGAAAATGTTTCGATCACAGCGGACAAGCCGTTTGGCGTATTTTACGCAGAAGGCGTTCGCGTTGTGAATTCGAAAATTGTGACGCCCGACGGAGTTAAACCAATCGTGAGTACCGAAGCGCAGATCACGGAGACGCCCTAACGATTCGATTCTCGGTCGGTTCCAACTAAACCACTTTATTATCCGCGTGGGTTTCGAAGTCCGAGCTTGGCGGTTTATTAATCGGCGGCAATTGAGCCACTGCCGCTGCGAGCCTGGCTTTGTCGGCGGGTGGCACCGGTAAATATTTCAATCTCAGTTTGAACGAAAAAGGGTGCCACTGGTAGGTACTCCTACCAGTGCGAATCGGCGGTGAACGTTCAAAATCAGGACAAGTATTTCCGGCACGGTTTCAGTCATAAATGCCGAGTGGAGAGCGTTCTGAAAATCGATCGTGCGTCCCCGATCCTCACTGGTAGGATTACCTACCAGTGCCACCCAAAAAACGACGTGCAAACTGCTACCGAGCGACGCCACTCGCCAGGTGCCGCGAGGTGAGCATGAAACATGCACTCATACTTATGCTCGTTCTTTCTAGCTGCGCTTACGCCGGCGAGCCAGAGACTCCAGTTAATCCTGAAGTATTTGTTCCAGGGAACTGGAAGAAAATCGGCCCGATTGGAACTCAGGATGCGCGGGTTTTACTGTGGGAATATCGCGATAGTATAACTGAACTCGTCGTCGCTCGCGAGTATAGAAGAGAGAATAAACTTGAAACACTTAAATTGTATAACGAAAAGGGTTTAAACGGAATTCAGCGCGAATGGTACGCTAACGGCCGATTGAAAAGCGAAAAAGCGTACGAAAATAACGTCATGCATGGTACCTTTAGGCAATACGACTCCTTGGGTGCGCTTGTGGGCATTTATAGAATGGCAAATGGGAACGGAATCCGTAGTATCTATGATTCCAAGGGAATGCTTGAGGAAGAATCAGGATACAAGAACAATCATGGCGATGGATGGCAATTCAAGCGTGGAGCGTTCGATTCATTTAGCATTTGGTTTTATGAAAAGGATAGAATTATCGGCCCAGCCTTTCGATTTTCCAAAAATTTCGGGATTGAATCGTTGACTTTTTTTGATCGAGATGGAAAGCCGAACGGGCCGGCAATAGATTTTACGAACATATATGGAACGAAGACTAAATATTACGTCAAGGGTATGGAAGTTTCTGAAGTGCAATATCAAAACGCACGCAAAACCGACCCGACTCTGCCCGACATCGAATCCATTCGCAAGGATTATAATGCAACGATACCGGAACATGTGAAGGAAATGCTGAAAATATTGAAAGATCTGAAGCCTGTGGAAATACCCTTGCAGAATTCCGATGATCCGCCGGTTCTTACGAGCGTATTTACAAAATAGCGAGGCTCAAGAGACCGAGTAGCAAACTCCGCATTTCCGATCGACAAAGTCTGAAATACCTATGTTCCACGTGGAACGTTCACGATGTGCAACTTCGGGAACGGAAACGCTGACAACGCCCTTGCCGTTCCCTTGCGGTCGCGGCTCTAGGCACGTGGTGCAACTTCGGGAACGCGGGGATTGAGAACTCGGCGCACGGCTTCCGAATTTCTTTCTGCCGATGTGAATTTGTTCTGATTCGCGGGTCTCAAGCCGATCCGGCACGGGCGGCGGTACGGCTGCTGCCCGTGGCACACGCCTCGATGTGCAGTTTTGAAGTCGGCTTGGCGAATCATGTTGCCAAAATCTTCGCCGCTTCCTTTTGTATACGCATTCGCTGGGCGCGGGAATTTCTTTCAGAATATCCAATGCACAGCCCAGGTTTTCTCGTAAAATCATTCCCTCGGTTTATATCACTAATGGGATTTCATACAATGCCGGGCAAACTCGCGCGCCGAGATTAGTCGCGCCCTGCTTTACTTTGTGCAACTTTTGTAACGGAGAATGCTCATGACTGCCACTGCCTCCAATTCCCGACGCTCCTTTTTGACGGGTTCCGTTGCCGGTGCGGCGGCGGCGGGGTTGGCTTTTCTTCGCGATGTTCGGGGGGATGAGCCTAAAGTCGAGGATCGGGGGTCGGCTATTCGGATCAATAAGCTTAAGGCTTTTGTCGTCGGAGCCAAGGCTTATGTCAAGATTGAGACGAATATGAACGTCTTTGGCTGGGGCGAGGTTACGGGCTTGGAGCCCAAGGTGGCTTGTGCTTTGGCCGAGTCGCTTTATGAGCTTCTGGATGATGAGAATCCGACTCGTGTCGAGTACCTTTGGCAGAAGATTTTCCGATCTCACCGCGACATGCGCGGCGGGCCGTTTATGTGCGATACTTTGGCGGCCATTGACATGGCGCTTTGGGATATTACGGGGAAATTGTATGGCGTTCCCGTGTACCGGCTTCTGGGCGGGCCGGTGCGGGATAAGATTCGCGTGTATCCTTCCGCGACGGCTCAGAAGCCCGGCACCGGCGGGCCGCATCCGTGGTCGGGCGATCCGGCGGATGTTCAGAACTTAGTCAAGATGGTCGAAGACGCTCGCAAACGCGTCGGGCCGAAAGGCAGCGTGATGTTCGATTGCCATTGCGCGATTCCGCCGCCGTTGATGCTGCAATTCGCCGACGCGATCAAGGCTTACGACGTGCTATGGCTGGAAGAGCCGGCGGTGCCGGGGAATATCGAGACGTTCAAACGTTTGAAGGAATCGATCAAGATTCCTTTGGCGACGGGCGAGCGCGACCGGACGATTTGGGGAGTGATTCCGTATTTGCAGGAGCGCTGCATCGACATCTTTCAGCCGGATGTCGGACAAACCGGCGGGATTAGCCAGTTGCACAAGATCTCGACGCTGTGCGAAGTATACGGCGTGCCGATCGCGCCGCATAACACATGTTCGGAGTTGGGCGTGACGGCGAGCTTGCACGCGACGGCGGTCGCGGCGCATTTTCTCATCCACGAAATGTACCTCGACGGGCACCTCATGCCGCCGGGCGTGGCGAAGAAAAACTGGGAGGTCGATAAGGATGGCTACGCGTCGCTGCCTCAAGGGCCGGGATTGGGCGTCGAAGTGGACGAAACAATGTTCGAAAAAGTGAACGCGATGCCTAATAAAAAGTACAAATGGCCGGTTCCTAAAGCGCCGGACGGGAGCGTTCGGGATTACTGAGCTGCTCACTCATTTTTAACCGCAGAGGACGCAGAGGTTCGCGGAGGTAATACGGGAGGAGGAGGAACTCTTTTTACCTATTATCGATTGCCCCTGATTAGGTAAGATAAAATGAAGGAATAATCCGATGGCCTTCACGGTATATGTCGATGACAACTTTCATTATCGCGACGCAGAGGAGCGTTACAAACTCGGGGAGTACGAGACGCTGGACGCCGCCATTGCCGCCTGCAAAGGAATCGTGGACGATTTCCTGACGACGAATTACAAACCTGGCATGAGCGCAGCGGGACTTTGCGGGCAGTACGCAGCTTTCGGCGAAGATCCGTTCATAGCGGGCGCGGGCGTGACGAGCCCCTTTTCAGCTTGGGATTACGCGCGCCAGCGCTGTGAGGCTATTTGCCGGAGCGCGCCATGACGAACGATTCACTGCGCTTATCATTGCGCTTTCCGCTGGGCGTGTTATTCAAGTGAAGCGAAGAAGGCCAGGTAGCCCAACGGCAGAGGCAGGGGACTTAAAATCCCCCAAGTGTGGGTTCGATTCCCATCCTGGCTATTCGACATGCTCACATATAAGGTGGGTACTGTATGCCGTGGGACGTTGTCATTCAAAATGAATCTGTTGAGAACGGTCTTGGCTCACTCGAAGCTGTCAATGCGTGGCTCAAAGTCACGCTTGCGGGTGTGACGCTCAAAAGGCTGCCTCCATATCCGCCAGATGTGCTCGAAAAGATGAGCCAAGCGCTCGAAAGAGCGCCAGCACACATTCGCGAAACAATTACTACCAAACCACATTATGGCGCGCAATTCCGCGACGATGTCGATGGAATCAGTCTCGTATTCTCGTATCAGGGCGATCAGCCGTTATCTCATCTTTTCGTGTCAGTGCGCGGTGGAGGAAATCCTTTACGTGTACTGGCTCGAATCTGCCTGCCTCAAAAATGGACTGCATGGGACGCCGGTGCGGACAAAGCAATCGACTTGACAAAGGATACCTCGCCAGGGTGGGAACGCTTTACAGGCGTTGTAAAATCAATTATGACTAAGGGTGAGTGAGATCACAGAACCTTTGCAGCTAAATTCAGTGACACGGGTTCGATTCCCATCCTGCGCTACACAGTTTCAGATTGCAAGGATTACTCATGCCAAAGGTTAAGGTTGTCCTTTTCAAAGAAGACGACGGCAATGTTCCTGTCATAGAATTCATGAACACGGTGCCACAGCGGCAGCGCGAAAAAATGATTGTGAGAGTTGAACGGTTAAGGGAATTGGGGAGCGACTTGAGACGGCCGGAAGCCGATTATTTGAGGGACGACATTTTTGAATTGAGGGTGCGCTTCGGACATGTAAACTACCGTCTGTTGTATTTCTTTCACGGCAACACCATCGCCGTGTTGGCGGCGGGACTGACGAAAGAAGACCGTGTTCCGCCCCGCGATATTGACGAGGCGATAAAGCGGCGTGCGAGATTCATGCAAAATCCAGCGCGGCACAGTTGCGATTTTTTGGAAGGATTAACGAAATGAAAAAGGCTAAAGATGCCAGCGAGATTCTATACGACCTGTACGTGCGCGGGGATACCAACGCGGAAGCGCGGGTCAACGAGGAACGCCGGAAGATTCGGCTCATCTCAGAATTGAGAGAATTGCGCGAACGGGCCGGTTTGTCGCAGTCCGCTCTGGCGCGACGATTGGGGATTTCCTCTTCGGCGGTCGCCGAACTGGAAGACCCGGACAGCGATAACCATTCGCTTGAAGCGTTGCAGCGTATCGTTTCGGCGCTGGGGATGGACTTGGAATTGAAGATTGTCAAGAAGGCTGGAATAAGACGGCGGGGCGTGTCCGCGGGCGCGGCATAACGCCAGCCCGATGGACTTGGCCATTTGAGCATTGTCCACACGGGCCTTTTACACAATCAACTCCTTAATCACCTTCGCCGGTTCCACGCCCGTCAACTTCTGATCCAAACCCTGCACGCGGACCGTCAATTTCTCGTGATTGAAGCCGAGTTGGTTCAGGATCGTCGCGTGGAGGTCGTGGACGGAGACGGGGTCTTTGACAATGTTGTAGCTGAAATCGTCGGTTTCTCCGTAGATGGTTCCGCCTTTTGTTCCGCCTCCGGCCATCCACATCGTGAAGCAGCGCGGGTGGTGGTCGCGGCCGTAGTTTTCGTGCGTGAGGCCGCCTTGCGAATAGATCGTCCGGCCGAATTCTCCGCCCCACAAGACGAGCGTGCTGTCGAAAAGTCCGCGCGATTTCAGGTCTTCGAGCAGGCCGTGGCAGGCTTGGTCCACGTCTTTGCATTGCGACGGCATGCGCGCGTTGACGTTGCCGTGATGGTCCCAATTGTTGTGGTAGATCTGGACAAAGCGCACGCCGCGTTCGACGAGGCGCCGCGCCATCAGCGCACTGTTCGCGAAACTGCCGGGCTTCTTGGCGTCCGCGCCGTAGAGTTTGAACGTGCTCTCCGGTTCCTTGTCGATGCTTGTCAATTCCGGGACGCTGGCCTGCATTCGGAACGCCATTTCGTACTGGCTGATGCGCGTGTGAATCTCCGGATCGCCGACTTTTTCGTAGTTGAGTTCGTTGAGCGCGCCGATTCCATCCAGCGTTTTGCGGCGGACTTCGTCGCTGACTCCGGGCGGATTGTTGATGTACATGATCGGATCGCCTTTGCTGCGGAAGGCGACGCCCGCATGGACGCCGGGCAGATAGCCCGACGACCACAGGCGGGCGGAAATAGCCTGTTCCTGCTCGCGGTTGCTGGGCGTCGCGACGAGCACGACAAACGTGGGGAGATTCTGGTTCAGCGATCCGAGTCCGTACGAAACCCACGCGCCCAGACACGGCCGGCCGGTGACTTGATTGCCGCTCTGCATGTACGTGATTGCCGGTTCGTGGTTGATCGCTTCGGTGTTCAGCGAGCGCATCCAGCAGATGTCGTCGGCGGATTTGGAAATGTTCGGAATCATCTCCGACAGCCACATTCCGCACTTGCCTTGCTGCGTGAATTTGTATTTCGACGGCGCGATCGGAAAGCGCGTTTGCCCGGATGTCATCGTCGTCAAGCGCTGCCCCTGGCGGATCGAGTCGGGCAGATCCTTGTCGTACCACTCGGCCATCTTCGGCTTGTAATCGAAGAGGTCCATCTGCGACGGCCCGCCGACCATGTGCAGATAGATCACATTCTTGGCTTTGGGCGGAAAATGCGGGCCGGGCGGTTTGCCCTTGTCGTCTTCACCGCCGGCAAAGACATTGCTCGTGCCCATCAAAGACGCCATCGCGGCAAGGCCGAGCGCGTTTTTGCCGCGCGAGAGGAATTGCCGGCGCGTTTCGGATTTGACCCAATCGTTGAGTTCTTTCATTTGCGATGCCCCTTATTTCACAACTACAATTCCGCCGCTCGGCACGTTTTCGATTGCCGAAATAATCCGGTCCAACATCGGCGCGATGAATTCAATGTTCAGCCGCTTGGGTCGGATAACCACCATAGCGATCTTTCTTCCGGTCATGTTTTGCTGATATGGGATACCTTTGTCCGCGGTCAGCAAGACGTCAAACACTCCGTCCGCCTTATCAAGAAGCTTTCCGTTTTTTGTCTTGGCCCAGCCCATTTCTTGAACCGTGGCTACCGCGAATTTCTTTAGCAGGCGCTTCAATGGCCGGGGAATGTTTTCGTCCAGCAAAACGGTTTTCGTCAAAGGCGAACTCCTCCTTAAGGCTGTCGAGAAATTCCATCACCACGGCCTTTTGAACAGTCGGAAAATCAAAAACAAATTCATCGACCGTGGATTCGGTTTGCAAATAGTCAAAAAGGGCCTCCACGGGAACGCGTGTTCCTCGAAAAACCGGCGTGCCGTGCATCACCTCAGGATCAATGCTCACTGCTTTCGAATTCATATGATCTCCTTTTCTTCGTCCTTCAGAATCCTTCGTTGTATTCCGCATCAATGCAAATCTCGTTTTTAAACGTTACCGAGAGATCTCCGCGAGGCACGAACCATGACTCATACGAATCCGTGGCCCTTCCCTTCCCAAAGACCGCTTCAATATCACTCCGCTTCAAACCCTTCATTCCAACGAGATGGCGTCCATTTAAAACAACCGAAATCTTAAAATACGCAAGCAGTCGCCAGAAGTACTCGTCGTGGATTTCAGAATCTTTCGTCTCCCGATAGAGCTTTCCAAGCTTCAGCACGTCCTCCCAGTTTGTCAACGTGGCTCCGATACTCCCACCGGTCCTTCCGTTCGGCGGAAGAAGCGCTGGGTGAATCTCGTCGGTTTTAGTGTCTTCACATTTGCAATCCATGCCAAAGTGCGTAATGACCACAATTCCAAGAATCATTAGCCAATGATTCAAACGCATGACTTTTAACCTCCGACAACTGCTGCTCTACTTATTCAACGCCTCATCCAAATTCAAAACCTGATTGCACACCATCGTCCAAGCCGCCAATTGCGCCTGATTGAGTTTCACATCCGATTTCGTTTCTCCATCGTTTAACAGCGCTTTCGCGTCGTCGGGATTGGCGTTGTAGGTGTCTAGCAGATCTTCGAGAATTTTCTTGACGATGGCGGTTTCTTTTTCGGTGAAAGAGCGGGACAGGATGCGCCTGGCGATGTAATCGATGCGCTGCGCGTCGTCGGGACTTTTTTCGATGGCGTTTTGTGCGAGCATTCGCGCGGCTTCGACGAACTGCGGGTCGTTGAGCGTCACCAGCGCTTGCAGCGGCGTGTTGGTTCTTTCGCGGCGAAGGCACGAGACTTCGCGGGTTGGCGCGTTGAAGAGTTCCATCGAGACCGGGGGCGCGGCACGCTTCCAGAAGGTGTACATGCTGCGGCGGTACAGGGCTTCGCCGCTGTCGCGCTTGTAATTGCGCGTGTTGCTTTCGGGCATTCCGACCACGTCCCAGACGCCGTCGGGCTGATACGGATGCACGCTTGATCCGCCGACTTTCTCCGAGAGCAAATTGCTGGCGGCGAGCGCGGTGTCGCGGACCATTTCGGCGTCCATCCGGAAGCGCGGCCCTCGCGACAGGAGCCGGTTGGCGGGGTCTTTTTCGAGCTTCTCTTTTGTGGCGAGCGCGGCCTGGCGATACGTTGCGGACATCACGATTTGCTTGATGAGTTTCTTCGTGTCCCAGCCTTCGTCGCGGTATTCGGCGGCGAGCCAGTCGAGCAACTGTTCGTGCGTCGGCGGTTCGCCCATGATTCCGAAATCTTCGGAGGTTTTAACGATGCCCGTGCCGAAAATCTCCTGCCAATAGCGGTTGACGATCACGCGCGCCGTGAGCGGATTTTCGGGCGAGATCAGCCACTAGGCGAGGCCCAGGCGGTTCTTTGGCGCGCCTTCCGGGAAGGGAAACAGCCAGGTG
>Ga0206827_1196_pt1 | contig 11281 bp, 10 predicted proteins | sample Alteio_BWOrgCont_77_FD_152852 | JGI IMG/M metagenome (GOLD analysis project Ga0206827, IMG submission 152852) | Enriched cells from forest soil in Barre Woods Harvard Forest LTER site, Petersham, Massachusetts, United States -... | ecosystem: Environmental > Terrestrial > Soil > Temperate forest >...
ATTCTCGCCGGATTAATCGGCGCCGCGTCGAACGTCGGATTCTTGCTGGTGGGATTCATTGCATTCGAGCACGAAGTCCGCGAAGAATCGTGGCGCTGGATGATGCTCGTCGGCATCGCGCCCGCATTGCTCACCGTCTTGATTCGCCTGTTCGTCCCCGAATCCGAAAAATGGAAGGAAGCGGCAACCAGCGACTCCAAACCGCTCCGCGAAGTTTTCTCCGGACGCCTGTTGAAGCCGACACTGCTCGGAATTGTTTTCGCGTCCGTCGCGCTGATCGGAACCTGGGCCGGCGTGCAATGGATTCCGTCGTGGGTCGATAAAATGGTCGGAACCGCCGTGCCCGGCGCCAAGGCCGTCGCGCAAATGTATTCGGCGCTCGGAGCGATCGTCGGATGTATCGTCGCGCCGCTCGTCGGCGATCTGATTGGCCGGCGCATGGGCTATTTCCTGCTTTGCGTCGCCTCGCTCGTTTCGTGCGGCATTCTGTTTCGCTGCTTCAATGTTTATGATCAATCGCTCTTGTTCATGATCGCCGAAGTCGGCGCGGTGACGGCCGCATTCTACGGCTGGCTGCCGCTGTATCTCCCCGAACTTTTTCCAACGCGAGTGCGCGCCACCGGACAAGGCGTCAGTTTCAACTCCGGCCGAGTGATCGCCGCCGCCGGAGCGCTTCTCCAAGGCAACCTCGTCGGATATTTCGAGGGCAGCTACGCAAAGGCCGGCCAGGTCATCACGCTCGTCTACGTGATAGGAATGGTCATGATCTGGTTCGCGCCCGAGACAAAAGGCAAACCGCTCCCGGATTAAAATTGACGCAACGCGAACGCGTCAATAAAATGCCCGGCAGGAGAAATAACAATGGGTGTCAAGCCGCCAGTGCCAATCGACAAGCAAAAAGTCCCCGCCCTCGCGCCCGACGGGTTGCCGTGGCCGCCGGGTTATTTCGATTGCATGCCCAAAGAAACCTTCGAGCAGGCGTTGGCGAATTATGGCGTGCGGCCGAATCATTATTTGAAAGGATGGCCGGTTTATACGCAAGCCGAGCGTGACAATCCCGCGTACATTTGCACCATACCTCCCGAATCGCCGGAACTTGAAGCGAAATGGAAAGCCGAGTGGGAGGAGAACAAAAAGGCGGGTTACGTTTACACGGGGCATGATAATCCATGAAGCGAACATCGTTCGACATACATCGGGTTATGATCAAGGTGGGCCACGCACACTATGCCCGCCCATGTATTATTTATGACGACGGACCCGAACTGCAAATCTGGGTGATTGCCCTCTCAACCAAGGAGGATTCACAGCGCGGGCAATCTTTCAAGTTGGACTCCACGCATCCCGATTTCCCGGCAACTGGCCTGAAAGAAACCTCCTATACGATTCATCCCATGCAGTTAGTTTCTCGCAGCGATATTGGTAAAAAACTTGGCGTACTTCAGGGATCCTTGGCAAAAGAACTCATGGATTACTTGGGATTATGAGCGCTGCCGCCCCCAAACCCGCACTCCGCCGCCCCCAACTCCCGCCGCATCTCCGAAATCCGATACCCAAATCCCGCGCCGCGAAGCGTCGATAAATCGACGCGCCCATTCTCCCGCCGATACAATCCCGGATGCACCGCCGCCTCCGGCATCGACACGCTCGGATAAAATTGCGGCGCGTTCGTTTCAACACCCATGATCGTCCCCACATGCGCCGCCAGCAGCGCGTGAGGGATCATCGCCAGCATCGGATTCGTCAGGTCTTGCACCATCAGCGTCATGCCGTGCGCCCGCGCCCAGCACGCACTCAAAATCGCGCCGGTCTGCGTCTTGCACGTCTTCAGCGCCACGCCCGTCCATCCCAGCGTCCGCCCCAGCCGCACCATCTGCCAGTCGTGTGCGCTCTCGTCCATGAACAACGGCTTGCGAGCGGCGACGCTGTGAACGTCGATCGGGTGTTCCTCGATTTCGTACGGAAAAGGCTGCTCGACATAGAGAATCATCCCGTAAATGCGCGGCTGTTCCGCGAGAAGCCGGTCGAGGATTTCGTTGACGTAATCCGGCTCCTGAACCGTGCAGTTGAAATCCGTCGAAAGCCAATTCACGCCCGCATCGATCGCGATCTGCCCGACATCGACGATGCGCTGAATGTCCCACGGCAGATCATTGCCCTTCAATTTGACCTTCAAGCACGTCAACCCGTCCCGGCGAATCCAATCCGAAAGCAGCGTCGGAAACCCATCGCCGCTCCCCGCGCCCGGAGCAACACCCGCGTCGATGCGGTCCAATCCGCCGACGAGATGCCACGCCGCCAAACTCCGCGGCTGCTCGCGCAAAAGAAAATCGCAAGGAAATTTACCTGCAAAATCGATATTCGAATTCGCCGCCGGCTCCAGATATTTGGAAAGGTCCGCATTCATCCACGCCGCATTGTAAGTCTCGTAAATCGGAGTGCCATGAAGCACGCCAAACGCGTCGTGAAGCGCGATGTCGAAAGCCGAACAGCACACCAGAGCCGCCAGCCACGGAATAAAATTCGCCGCGCGAGCGGAATTTTCACGCGTCAAAATCGCCGGCAATCGATCGCGCTGAAAAGCGTATCCGACTTCCATCGGATGACCGCGCGCCGAAAATTCCACCCATTCGCGCGCCAAAGTTTTACAAAGCCCAAGCAGCGCCTGATGCCGCTCTTCATAAGGTAAAGCGCTCGGCCAAACCCACTGCACGCTGATCGGAGTCTCGCCCCACCCCACCGCCGTCCGCCCAGCCCGATCCGCAACCGTCAACTTCACCCGCGCGACAGTCACCGCCGTCACAACCTCATGCCCGAATTTCAAAGGCACGCGCAACGTAATCGGAATGAAATACAACTCCGAGCCCACGCAGCACACGTCCGTCGGTTTCGTCGAATCGAATTGAAAGGAGAGCGGCATCGCAAAAAATCTCCCATTGACGTGAACGCATCGCAATAGCAAAGTGGTGTGTGCCAGAGCCGCGCACGTCAGTAAGCGGCTGTTTGGCATCCTGTGCGCATCAAAAAAATGAGTGTATACTCTGGTTGCAAAATAGCCGCTTACTTGCGTGCGCGGCTCTGGAATAAGATGAGCCTCCCGCATTTGGAGCGCCGCCATGCCGCAGAATTACACCGTCGCGCATTTCAGCGAGATCGAACCGGTCCGCTGTCCCTGCGGTTTCAGCCGCCGAGCGTTTGTTTCTCCCGACAACCCGCTCGCGACGATTCATTACGTCGACATCCGCGAGGACGCGCAGACGCACTACCACAAAACGCACACAGAAATTTATCTGATTCTCGAAACCGAAGGCGACTGTTTCGTGGAACTCGACGGAGAAGCCATCCCAGTCAAACCCATGACCACGATTCTCATCAAGCCCAACTGCCGCCACCGAGCCATTGGAAAAATGAAAATCGCCAACACCTCCATCCCCGCGTTCGACGAGGAAGACGAATGGTTCGACTAAAGTAGGACGGCCCGGAAAGCCCGTTCTACTTCTTCGTATTGGCCTGAAAAATATTCAATCGTATCTTCATCACCGAGCAGTACAGCTCCAGTTCCTTCATCACGTCCTTCGGCGGAAAATCAAAAAATACGCCCTCTGGCGGCTGAGTCGATTTATCAAGCATGTTGAACCAGCCCACCTTTTCATTGAGAGCCAGAGCCGCCAGTTTTTTCTTGAGCGCCGCGACGCCGTCGATTGCATTCTCCTTCGCGACAACATCCTCGGCCGCTTTAAGTTTGTCCGTGCCCGGAGCCGGAAGCAGAGCGAAATGCCAACCCTCGTCGCCCTTCACATGCCAACTGAAAAGCTCCATCCCCGTCAGCGACGGCCGAGCCGCGCGCTGCACCGGCGCGTCGTCTTTGTCGGGAGCGGGTTGGTCGGCGGAAATCGCCGTTGTCGCAAATAGAGCAAGAAGCACGAAGAATGCCAGGCGTCGCATAGTGTATAAATCCGAAACTGTCTCTTCATGATACGACTCGAACAGTTACGCGTGCACTACGACATTCGTGGATTGATGCCTGCCATCAATCCCGAAACGGACAGTTCTTCGTCGATCTCCGGCCAATAGATGCTCGTGCCGCCGCCGCCGATTTCATATATGGCGCGCTGGCCCGGCGTGGAAGCGTCCAGCAGCGGAAACCATATCAGCGGTGCGCCGAGTTTGCGGCCGTCCTGCAAGTCGACCCACAACATATCCCTTTTTACGCTCGCCGATTTGATCAACGCGGAATCGGGCACATAAGCGCGAGTGTGCTTGCGTTTCGCGCCCAGTCCGGTTTTTGGCTCAGATCGTGTTTTCGAAGTAATCATTCCATTCCCCCAGCAAATCGCCTTGATGCTCTTCAATTATACTCTTGATCTTTCTCAATTCATGCAAATTGAATCCATAATTTCGTTCGAGCACGATAGGATCCAGCCAATACTTGGCTTGATTGCCGCCTGCGTGAACGTGAATGTGCGGCGGTTCGTTGTTTTCATTGTTGAAAAAACTAAAGCGGAACGGTCCAGTTCGCAAAACGGTGGGCATTTCAGCGTTCTCCGCCCGCCGCCGCCACGAAACTTTCAAAAATCGCCCGCTGTTCGCGCAGATCGGTCAGGCGTTCCGGATGCCATTGAATACCCAGCACAAAACGGTCACTCTGATTCCACTCGATCGCTTCGACCACCCCATCCGGCGCCCAAGCCGTCGCGACAAAACCCGAGCCCAACCGGTCCGGGCGCGCCGCCTGATGGTGATACGAATTCGTCATCAATTTCTCCGCCCCGGCGATTTTCGCGATGCGGCTGCCCGGCTGAAGCTTGACCTCATGCCGATAAACGTTCCCGGCCAAAGGCGTGTCCGCGCGTTCGCCGTCGGAATGCTGAAGCGTGCAAGCGGCCTTCGAAGGCGGCGACCATTCCGACCGCAAATCCTGAATCAGCGCCCCGCCGCGCGAAATGCAAAGCAACTGATGCCCGCCGCAAATCCCCAACACCGGTTTCTGAGTTTTCTCAAGAAGCATTTCCGCCAGAAGAAGATCGAAATCATGCCGCCGTTCATGCATCAAATCCTCGGCCGGCTGAGGGTGTCCGCCATACTGAGCCGGAATATAATCCGGCCCGCCAATCAAACAAAACCCATCCAGAACATCAAGAGCCGAAGCAATCAATTCGCGATCCAGACAAGGCGGAATCACAATCGGAACACCGCCCGCGCCCGCCACGGCATCGATGTACTTGAGATGACAAAGCGCCTTGGCCTTAAGAGGGTCGTTCATGTCCAAAAGGCTGCAATTCAATCCAATTCGTGGCTTCATTATTCTCACCGTTGAAGGGTTCAAGGTTCCAGGTTCAAGGTTCAAGGTTTCGTCAATCGACGTCATCGCAACCTGGAACCTGGAACCTTGAACCTTGAACCGAGTCGTTATTCCGCCGCCATCGAGACGATTTCGAGCACGCGCCGGATGCCGTTGTCTCCGCTCATCGACCCTTCCACAAACGGCCCGCCGGGGATCGGCTTCCAGTTGTCGCGCGCGCCATCGTATTTGAACGTCTGCGGAATGCGTGTCAATTCCTCTTTGTACTGCCCGTCGTTTCCGCCCATTTTGTAGATCACCATGTCAAGCGACGGAACAACATAGAGCGCGAATCCGCCCGCGCCCGATTTCCAAAACGCATCGCGCGGCGCGCCGATCACGTGCCCGTCGGCGTTGACTTCGAACATCAAACTGTAAGGCGCATGAGGATTGTAAGGCGACGGTTTTCCGCACGCCTCGACATAGTCCGCCGGAACAATCTGCTGCTCGCCCCATCTGCCTTTGTGAAGCAGAAGATACGCAAATCGCAGCGCGTCCGTCGCGTGCACCGCCGTGCTGCCCGCGCCGTTGGCGTGAGGCAGAGTGATCGCCCCGCGATACAAACAATAGCCCCATTTCCCCCAGCCCGTCGGCTTCGCAATCCGTTCATTAATATAGTCCTGCAACTCCATCCCCGTCACGTGCCGCAAAACAATCGAAGCGATATGAGGCGCCGGAGACGAATACGAATACCCCGCGCCCGGAGCCGTCCAGAGCACGGTCCGAAGTGATGACGTATCGAGGTCATGAAGATCCTGCCCCGGAACCGGCTTCAAAGGCACCACTTCGCCCTTCACAATTCCGGGCGCCGTGCCCTCGCCGTGATACCCCGCCGACATGCAGAGCAACTGGCCCAGAGTAATGCCGGCCTTGCGAGGATCGTCCAAAGGAAATGCTTCCGGCAGATATTTCTCAGTGAAAACTTTCGTGTCAAGACCATCTGGAATCTTGTCGTGAAACTCTTTCAGCATGATACCACAGGCGATACTGGTATAAGCCTTGCCGGTGGAAGCCATATCCGGATTCGCATCCCGAAACGCATGTCCCCAATATTTCTCAAAGACAAGGTAACCATGCCGGACGACAAGCAACCCGCCGTTCTGAGTGCCGCGCTGAGCGACCTCAAAAGCCGAGTCCAGCCGCGAAAGGTCCATCCCCGTTTGAGAGCGGATTTGCTCGGCGTCTTTGAGCGTGCGCCAGCCGCCATCGCTGTCGGGCGGCGGGAAATAGTCGGCCGCATGAAGTGTGGAAACAAACGCAATCAAGAAAATGAATCGAGTGAGCATGGTGTGATCCAAAAGTACGACAGGCTGCCAAGCCTGTCCAGAATAAGGAGAGGCGTCGAACCGAAACACGCACGACAACTCGCGCGCGCAGTTTTTTCAACGCCAACGGCGTTGCGTCCTCCAGCCCAGGGTTGCCGTGTACTCACGGCTACCCTGGGTCGATGGCCCGCGAATCCCTTCTACTCCGAAGGAGTTGCGTCCGGGCGCGAATAGTCCTGCTTTGCGTTACATCTGCGGTCCCTTCACCGTCACCGGCGGCTTGCACGAGCGGACGCCACGAGCGTTGAGTTTGCGGGCGTAGAGCCCTTTGTACGTGCCGGCGTAGAGCGTGTCGAAGTTCGCGCCACCCAATGCCATTCCCGTGACGTGATTCCGCTCGGGAAGCGTCAGTATCCCAATCACGCGGCCGCCTTGATCGAAAATCTGTATTCCGTTTCGGCTGGCCACATAGAGCCGCCCCTTGTCGTCCATGACGGCCTGACCGGCTAAGCTGGCATCTTGTCCCTCCAATGACTGGAGAGCGTAAAAATCCTCGCCATCTGCAACACCACCGTCTTTCTCTATGCGAACCGACTTTAACCGCCAACTCAACGTGTCACACGAGACAAGAAATCCTTGATCGGGTGTGAACGTCAATTTAGAACCCGTTGAGACCCACGTGTCTTCAACGCGTACCGTTTCCTTGATTTCTACGACTGTCTTGTCAGACTTGATAAGAGTGATTGGATTGGGCGCGTAGCTATCTCCGGCACAAGAGTAAATATTGCCTTTGAAATCAATCGCAATTTGACGGCTTGCTTTTTTGGGAAGTGCAACATAGAGGCTTTCCTTGCCCTCCTTATCGAGAATATAAATTCCGTCCGCTTTAGGAACATACATCTTACCGTCGGGTCCAAACTTCATCGCCCCCGCCAAACCAGTTTCCGTAGAAACCTTCTTGATCGATCCGTCAATCCCCAATCTCCTCATCTCCACCTGAAATAAGTTCCCAACAAAGGAGTTCTCGCCGTAAACAATGCTCCCATCGTCGTCAGCCTCTGCAAACTCAATTTCTTGCGTCGCATCCGCCACCTTCCTCCACCCTTCCCCTTTAATAAGCACCTCATTGATCCCGCGCGGATCCGCCCCCGCCGGCCGCTTGCCCTCGACCGGCTCGTTCCGCCAGAGCCAGCGCATCGCGTCCGGAAAATTCACGCCGAGCTGTCTGCCGCTGTGGCCGTCGTGGCCCTGGAGGAATTTGTAATCGTAGCCCATCCAGTTGAACGCCGCAGCCATGTCGTTGTTGGCGTGCCACCAACTGCCGGCGTAAATGTCGAGGTCATGATCGCCATCCTGCATGAAAATGCGGATCGGCTTGGGCTCCATTTTTCGGATCAGATCGGGATAGGCGTTGCAGCCGTGCAAACTCGTGAAACTACCGATGCCGCTGACGACTTTGCCGAAGACATCCGGCCGCTCCCAAGCCACCGTGAACGCGCAGCTTCCACCCGAACTCTGCCCGCAGATTCCGCGGCCCGCCGGGTCTTTGGTGAGGTTGTACTTTTTCTCGACTTCGGGCAGGATTTCTTCGATCAAAAACCGCGCGTAACGGTCGCCGACCGAATCGTATTCGAACGCGCGATTCTGGCGCGCCTGCCGAGGAGCAGTCTTGGAGACCGATTTCTCAGCGTCGGCAAGAGCCTCTTCCTTCGACTTCCCTTTCTTAACCGCCGCCGCGACAGCCGCATTAATCTCGTCCTTGATCCGAGCCTCCGACTTCGGAATCTCCGTGGTGTCGGCCGGCGGCAAATTGCCCGGATTAATGAAAATACCGATCGTGACCGGCATCTCTTTTTTGTGAATCAAATTGTCGAAGACCACCGGAACGCGCATCTCGCCCTTAGGATCTTTAGGCCCGCCGCCGTCCTGAAAAACCATCACGTTCGCCGGAGTCGCCGGATCATATTGAGACGGAACATAAATCCACCAATCCCGCTCCGTCCCCGGATAAATCTTGCTAAGCCACTTCGGCTGCTGCTCGACTTTTCCTTTGGGCACGCCTTCCTGGTATTCGGAGTCGGGGCCGTGTTTCATTTCTTCGCCCGCGAAACAGCCGAGCGAAAGCGACGCGGACAAAACGACAATTGTAAATACTCGCATGATTCCCCCATAATTCAGCGCGCAATTTATTTGTCATTTGTCAATTGTCATTTGATATTTGTCATTTGAATTCATTCACGCGCCTAAATACCCGGCGCACAAAAATGACAATTCACAAATGACAACTGACAAATGATGAGCGTCCTCGCGCGGTTAAAGCCCGTTGCTCTGCAAAAACGCCACGAGATCGATGACTTCCTGTTCCTTCAACGAATCCAAAATCCCTTCCGGCATCATCGACGTTTCAATGCGCTTCTTCGTCGCCACGTCGCTCTTGTTGATCGTCAAAACTTCGTTCGGCGTGATCAGATCGAACGTCTTCGTCCGGTCGTTGCGTTCGATCCCGGAAATAATGCGGCCGTCTTTCATCTTCAGAATGGTGACTTGATAATCGTAGGGCACGATCGCGTTGGGATCGACGACGTTAAGCATCAGATAATCGAGGTTCGCGCGTCCGGAACCGGTCAGATCCGGACCGACCTTGCCGCCTTCGCCGAAGAGCGTGTGGCAATTGTAGCAGGTCTTCTTGAAGACATCGTGGCCGCGTTTGATGTCCGACGCTTGAGGCCCCGCGTCTTTGATCAGCTTCGTATATTTCGCGATGCCGGCCTTAAGCGTCTCCGGAGTCTGCTTGATCCCGCCCCAATTCGCCTTGATCCAGGCGCTCAGTTCCGGAACGTTAGCGGCCTCAAGATAGCGGACCGTAAACGCGTTCAAATCCTCTTTAGGAATCGCCTTGTTCTTCAGCGCATCGAGAAGCGCCAGCGCATTAGCCGGACGAGCGCCGAGCGTATAAAGCGCGTCTGACTTTTCAGAGAGCGAAAGCGCCGGATAAATCGCAACAATCGCCGGACCGGTCTTCGGCTCGTCGAAAACAGCCAGCCCGCGCAAAGCGATGCTGCGCAAGTCGGCGTCTTTAAGAAGATCAAGAAGCAACGCCGCTGTTTTCTCCGCGCGGGCCTGGACCAGCAATTCAATCGCCGATTCACGGTCCTTCAAATTCGCTTTAGGATCAGCCGCCATCGCAAGACATTTCTCAAGTGCCGCCGGATCGCCGAAAATGAAAGAGAGTTTCATCGCGAGTTTGCGGACTTCGGCATTCTTGCTGGCTTCGAGCTTTGCATCAAGCGCGCTCCATTTCTGCGGCGCTTTCACGTCGCGCTGACCTTTCAATGCCGTGGTGATGCCCGTTAACACATCGACTTGCCGCGCGTCAAGGATCGCTTTCCATTCATCAAAGGCGGCTTTCCACTTGTCCTCTACATTGCTAACGGCGGCGTTCAACACGTCAATGCCCGCGCTGGGGCTCATCTCCGTCGCGCGCCGCGCCGTGTATTCGCGCACCAGCGGAATGTTACCGTTGAGGCCAACTGAAGCTGCGAACTCCGTGTTTTTTGGAATAATGGGTTCAAGCGCATACCAATACATCAGCGGAAGGGTCTTATCTTTCGCGTCTTCTCCGTGTGTCAGCAGGAAGACTAAAATGCTAAGCCTTGAATTGGCTACAATCCCGTCCTTCGAGACGTCGATAGGAAGTTTCTGAGCCGCCGACGCCAGATGCAGCCGCACCATCTGCGAAGGATCGTCCTTCGCCAGCTTTACAAAACTCTCAAGCACCGCATTCGACGGCGCACCGAAATCAACAAGCAATCGCACGGCCCAACTTCGAATGTTGTCATCCGCTTGCGATAATTGTTTGCTCAAGAACTTCTCATCCGCCGCGCCAATCCCATGCAGCGCCCACATCGCCCGCAACTTCCGCGTCACGTCCGGATTTTCATCGAACATCTTCAGCAGCGCCGGCGCGGTCTCCGGCTTGATCGTCCCCGCCGCAGCGCGCTCCTCCAGTACGCGCCGAGCGTGGCGCACGAACCAATCGTTTTTGTGCAACTGCAGCTTGACCAGCTCTTCGTCGGGAAGCTTCGAAATATCGCCGCTCCACGGCGCCGGTTTTCCGTACGTCATTTTGAACACGCGCCCCGTCGATTGCAAATCGCCGGAGTGGCATTCGCCGCCTTGATTCCAATCGGAGAAAAACACGCCTCCGTCGGGGCCGGATTTGATTGCAAAAAGAAAATCCGCACCGTGTTTCGCGACGTAGCCCGAGCCTTGCCGGACCAGGATGTCGTTGTTGATGCGGTTGCCGTGCGTGTTGAGCGTGAAGAATGTGTTGCGGTATTTGTCGGGCCAATTGTCGCCGGAATAAATCATCGCGCCGCAGTGCGAATGCCCGCCGCCCGCCGCGTCGTGAGGCCCCAGCCCGCCGCGCGAACTCGTCCAGCTTCCGCCCGCCCAATGAATGTGATCCGCGCACATCGGCAGCAGATCGTACACGTATTTATCGTAATCCTCGCCGGACATGCGTTGCGTGTGCATGCCGGGAATCACGTGCCACAAATGCCCGATGACCGTGTTGCAGATGAACATCTGCCCCCAGTCGTCGTAATCGATGCCCCAGGGATTGGTCGTGCCGTGCAGCACGACTTCGAAGATTTTCTTCGTCGGATGATAACGC
>Ga0206827_1197_pt1 | contig 11256 bp, 10 predicted proteins | sample Alteio_BWOrgCont_77_FD_152852 | JGI IMG/M metagenome (GOLD analysis project Ga0206827, IMG submission 152852) | Enriched cells from forest soil in Barre Woods Harvard Forest LTER site, Petersham, Massachusetts, United States -... | ecosystem: Environmental > Terrestrial > Soil > Temperate forest >...
TAAATTAGAATTGGCAGAAGACACAGTAATTGATGGTGAGATATGCTGGCATATTATCAGAAAATATGAGGAAGTACCCCATTTAATGAAGCAAACAATCCAATCGTATATCAATAAAAAGGACTATGTTGAAGTCATGTCTAAAGAAAGAAGGTGCCTGTTTGGCAAATATATTTCTTCCTGGATAGAATATAAGACAAACTACGTATTCGACAAGGAAAATAAAGAAGAATTCAATCAAATACCAAGCGGATATATTAATAAAGAATATGTTGTTCCTAAACCGCCCGATGAACAAGCAGTAAACAGCGCTGCTTTTAAGTCCACAAAATTTGAGGCAATGGATTCAGGGAGTATAGCCCCGGAATTAAGAGGAAAACTATACCAGGAAAACTATAATAATTTCCTGGTTTATTTTAAAGGTAAAATTACGGTGCTTGATTTTTGGTTTATGAACTGTATGCCATGCCAGAAGGCTATGCCATACATGGATTCATTAAAAGAAAAATATGGGAAAAAAGGAGTACAGTTTTATGCCGTGAATGATATAGATAATAATGGTAAAGCATTACCAAAATTTCCGGATTTTATTAAAAAACATCATCTTAAACTCGACATATTGCTGGTAAATGGAGACATTACTAAAAAATACCATGCTACCTCTTATCCCACATTTTTTATTATTGATCAGGAAGGGAGAGTCTGCTATTGTTTTACGGGTTTTTATCCTTATGGCTTTAAAGAAATGGCTGCCACCATTGAGAAATTACTTAACAGATAACAAATCTTATGATATTCAGCACTTTCTATACTCTCTTTGGTTTTTTAATAAACAAGAAGCAAGCTTTCTTTCCGGTGATAACTCCGGCAAGGGTAGAAATAGTTTAAATATTTATCAAAAGCTATAATTTACCCCCCATCAATTCTTATGCCAAGCCTGTCTATTTCGTTTTGGATATTATTAAACTGGCTCATGATGGCTTCCATAAAAGCCTTTTCGATCTTATAATATATAGGCGCTTCCGGCTGTCCGCCGTCTTGTGGCATTTCTTCAAATTCCAGGTTAATGTTCATTTTCAAAACCATGCCAATCTGTTCGGCGCGCTTAAAGATATCTGTTTCTCCACGCTCTATTTTAGCATACTGGCTGAGGGAGATACCGAGAAAATCAGCCATATCCTTTTGGCTGAGTTTTTTATCCACACGGATGAGATGGACGCGATGGCAAAATTGTTCAGTAAGCTTATTCATAAGTTTTTAATTTTAAAACATTGAAATACAAATGTACGTTTTAATTTTTTTTAGCTTTCTTCTTTTAGTGAAATATTTTCTAAAAATACCTATAAGTAGTGAGGGCCTACCTATAAGTAATGAGGTTAATGATATTGCCTGTACACGACAAAAATAACTCACCAAACGACAAAAATAATGCCTGCAAAATTCTTTTAAAAAGTTTGGAATTGGGATTTTTGAACCCTGTGCCACAAATTAGAAATTTATCAGGTTTATTGAGAACTTTGATTTTCCGGTTTATTTCATTAATTTTGATTGAACAATAAAAGAAGAAAAATGTGAAAACGCTAATAATTTTTATTTTCAGTGCAATGAGTAGTTTGTGCGCTTATTCACAATCATGGACTGAATTAGGTACAGGAAGTAATGCACTGAATGCCGATTCTATTATTACTACTATGTGTGTGGACGTTTCTGGGAATATATATGCTGCTGGGAAGTTTAAAGATATGAATGGTTATTGTTATGTTTCCAAATGGAACGGAACTTCGTGGAGTGAATTAGGTTTAGGAAATAATGCACTCAATGCTGATTCTGCCATTACATCTATATGTGCAGACAAATCAGGAAATATTTATGCCGCGGGGGAGTTTAAAAATGCAAAGGGAAAAGAATACGTTGCCAAATGGGATGGTACAAAATGGAGTGAATTGGGCGCTGGAAGTAATGCATTGAATGCCGACTCTGCCATTAACTCTATTTGTACAGATAAATCAGGAAATGTGTATGCTGCTGGAAAGTTTATTACTAATGGGTTATGCTATGTAGCTAAGTGGAATGGTACATCCTGGAGTGAATTAGGTACAGGCAGTAATGCGCTGAATGCAAATATAATCATTGCCCGTATATGTTGTGACACTTCAGGATATATATATGCAGTCGGAAATGGCAGTAACTTTGGAATGAGTTATGCAGCTAAATGGAGCGGGTCTTCATGGAACGAATTAGGCACAGGTAATAATGCATTGAATGTAAATTTCTATATTTACTCTTTATGTACCGATTTAGCAGGAAATGTATATGCCGCAGGTTCTTTTTATGACAGTAGTGGCAATTTTTATGTGTCGAAATGGAACGGGACAAAATGGAGCGAATTGGGAATAGGAAACAAGGCGCTTAATGCCAATTTCTTTATATTGGCATTATCTACAGATGGATCAGGAAATGTGTATGCAGGAGGTCTTTTTACAAGCACTACAGATACTTTCTATGTGGCAAAATGGGATGGCACATATTGGAGCAATTTAGGAGCCCTAAATGTTATTCAACCTATTTCTGCTATACTTACCGATGCAGAAGGAAATGTCTATGCCTCCGGTGGTTTTAAAGATGTCAATGGCAAAGAATATATAGCAAAATATGTCAGTGCGTCTGGTATAAATAATGTACTTCCAGAAAAAGGCAATATATCAATATACCCTAACCCAACCAATAACACTTTTACTTTAAAAGCAGGCTTAGAGTTTATTGGCAGCGAGTATTATATTACTACACAATCGGGTAAAAGTATAATGTCCGGTAAGATAGGTAATGAAACTACAAGTATTGATATTAGTCGTTTCGCGGCGGGGATTTACTTTGTTCAGGTTGGCGAAAATAGACAGTCTTTCAAGGTGGTGAAGGAATAAAAAATTGCCATTAACATAATTCCAAAATTAAAAAATTCTGCAAAGATTTTTATTTTTTTGGGATTTCACTATGAAAAAATCTTCAATGACACCGTTACTTCAATCAAATGTGGTATTAGATGTAAGCAGCCTGAAAGCCGGGGATTATTATTACCAGGTACTTTCAGGCGTTACCATGCTAAAGAGGGACTTGTTTGTGAAGCAATAAGAATTTCTTAAAGTTATACAGCCCCATCCTGAAAATTCGGGACGGGGCTTATTGTTGAAAGTATTTGGTTATTTCAAAATCAATCCTTATCTTGCTACTATTCCTCCTACGCTAAGGCTACGGCGGACAAAGGACGAAAAAACGATTTCGTTGTCTATTTACTGGAAAATTATTACTGCTGCTGGCGGTTCTTCTCTTCATTCCCCGCCCCCAATCTGAAAAAGTAGTGACAAGCAGTGGTAATAGTGGCAAAAACAGTGAGCAAGTAATGAGAAATAGTGGTGAAATAGTGAGATATGCTCAGTGAAAAATGGTGTGGGTAGCGCTTCAGAAAAATAACACCGAAGAATGAATTACTATGGGAAACTATAAAAATACTACACGGAAACTATGGAAATACTATGCGAAATTTTGTCAAATAACTGTAAATGAGTTGGTTGCTTATAATAATTATTTTTAAATTCTATTTCCTCTCTATTTTAGTGAGGGGGCAAAACTACTTGACTTACAATCACATGTTTATGTTTGTAAAATCTATATATTAGTGGCCAGTTTGCCGGAAAGGGTGTTTTTTGTTACCTGGTATCACGTTTGGTTTGTTTTCGGCCTCCTGCTTTCTTCATCCATAATCCCCCTGATGTGCATAAATATTTGCCGCGTCCTAAATGCCGGTTCGTATTTTTGCACTATTATCGTTAAAAGACAGTAAATATGGATTTTTTACCTGAAGACCTGCAACAATACCTTGAAAGCCACACCCGCGATGAAGGCGATGTATTAAAAGCCCTTGAAAGGGAAACTTATCTGAAAGTCCTGATGCCTACCATGGTATCCGGCCACGTACAGGGGCAAACCCTGCGTATGCTCAGCCGCATGATAAACCCAAAGTACATCCTTGAAATAGGCACATTTACAGGCTATTCCGGCATCTGCTTGTCGGATGGACTACAGGCAGGGGGCAAATTAATTACCCTTGATATAAACGAGGAACTCGAAAGCATGGTGCGCGGTTATTTTAAAAAAGCGGGTGTGGAAAGCAAAATAGATTATATGATCGGTAACGCAGTAGATATAATACCAAAGCTTAATTATACGTTTGATCTTGTGTTTATAGATGCTGACAAAGAAAACTACAGCAGGTATTATGATTTGGTCTGGCCTAAACTGAAACCCGGCGGATATATCATCGCCGACAATGTACTATGGAGCGGGAAGGTAGTAATACCTAAACCAGATAAAGATACAAGGGCCATCATGGCGTTCAACGATAAAGTGCAGGCCGATACCAGGGTGGACAATGTAATGATACCGCAACGTGACGGAATAATGGTAATCAGGAAAAAAGAAGATCAATAGTAAGAAATGCAGCCCATCTACAAAAAAATATTATTCATATTTACGCTTTCATGCCTGATTTCTGTAGCTAACGCTCAGGATGCTGCCATGACGGTGACGCAGTATATTGCTAAATTTAAAAATATTGCTATAGAGGAAATGAAACTTACAGGCATACCCGCGAGCATTACTTTGGCGCAGGGGATACTCGAGTCGGCCAATGGCAGCAGCTACCTGGCACGCTATGCACACAATCATTTTGGCATAAAATGTAAAGGCGACTGGACCGGCAAAACCGTGAAATATAATGATGACGCGCCTGACGAATGTTTCCGGGCATACGATAACGCCGAAGATTCTTACCGTGACCATGCCAATTACCTCAAAAACACCAAACGCTATGCCTTTCTTTTTCAGCTCAAGCGCACCGACTATAAAGGCTGGGCAAACGGGCTGAAAACCGGCGGATATGCATCTAACCCAAGTTACCCGCAATTGATCATCAATACCATTGAATCAATGAACCTTGCGCAGTATGACAGTATGCCTTCCGGCAACGCTCAGCAAGACAGCTTAACTGCCACATACGGCAAGCGGATCATATATAATAAGATACATGCCTACCGCACAAAGGACGGCCAGACATACAGGGAAATAGCGATTAAAAACAGGTTGATGGGCTGGCAACTGTACCGCGATAATGACTTCCACAGCCGCTACCTGGATGCCGATATACCGGCGCAGCCCATACCGGGTACTATACTATATCTTAGGCCAAAGAAAAGGAAAGGTACAGAACCATTCCACGTCATGCAACCCGGCGAAAGCATGTATTCTGTATCACAGGATTATGGTATAAAACTGAAACAACTATACCAAAAAAACCTGCTTGAGCAAGGCGAAAGGATGCATGACGGCGATACCGTTTATTTGCAGGCAAAAAGAAAAGAACCGCCTTTGGCTTTAGTCAAATCTGGCGCGGTCAAACCAGCACCCAAACATACTAAACCACAGGCACATGCCACCCTCGTAGCAGACGAAGGCGGGAATAAGCCTGAAAACCATGATTCTATTGTTGTAGTGCCTGAAAAAAAAGTTGTTGACACTTTTCCTAATGAGGGATATTGGACAGTTCAGCAGGGTGAAACCTTGCACACTATCGCCATAAAACTACATACTACCGATAATGAACTGAAAATAGATAACCATCTTGCCACCGACAGTGTTCACGCCGGGCAGCGCCTGAAAACGCCAAATACTATTATAGCGCCAGCTCCAACAATAGCAGTACAAACGCCGGTCCCAGCTTCCGCCCCAAAACCCGAAACAGTCAAAACTGTCGCGCCCCCTGTAGCTGAAACTTTTCACATTGTCCAGAAAGGTGAAACATATTCCAGCATTGCATTAAAATATCATCTCTCCGTAGCCAAGCTTAAAGCGATTAACCATAAGACAAATGATGTTTTACCTTTTGGGCAAAAGTTGTATTTAACCCCCAATATTACAAAACCTTCAAATAATTCTCCAACCAATGCGCAACTCCCTAAACCACAGGAGAAAACCGCTGCACAGGCGCCTGTATCATCATCCAAAAAAACAATGTCTGACCATAATACTGCTACTGAACCTGAAACATATCACATAGTGCAAAAGGGCGAAACATATTCAAGCCTATCATTAAAATATCACCTATCCGTAGACAAACTCAAGGCGATAAACCATAGAACAAATGATGTATTACCTCTTGGCCAAAAGATATACTTTATTGATAATACTAATACTGCAAATAATATTACTGACAAAGGCCAACAGATAAAACCAAAGGAAAAGATTGCACCACCATCTGCAAAGCCTATTACTTCAGATGTTAATGTGAACATCCAAAATGAAACTTATCACATTGTTCAAAAAGGGGAAACTTTAACTTCAATCGCGCTAAAATACCACCTTTCTTTAACCACAATTAAAGCTATAAATAATAAGACTGATGATAAAATATCTGCCGGAGAAAAACTCAATATCAGGGCCGATAATGTGAAAGGAGGGAATGGCGCAGAGCCCTTAAAGAATTCATTGCCATCTACCCAAATCCCTTAAGGTTACCCAGGCTCTTTTATGCAATAACGGAGAACTAATTAAAGCTACTCAACCGTCACGCTCTTCGCTAAATTCCGGGGCTGGTCCACATTGCAACCCCGCATTACAGCTATATGATAAGCAAGCAATTGCAGTGGTATAACAGATAAAAGAGGAGCCAGCACTTCTTCCGTTTCAGGGATTTCAATAATATGATCGGCGAGGTGAAGAATGGCAGTATCGCCTTCTGTTACGATGGCTATTATTTTGCCTTTGCGGGCCTTAACTTCCTGTATATTACTTACCACTTTTTCATAATTGCTTTTGTTGGTAGCAATCACAAATACGGGCATGAATTCATCAATAAGGGCTATGGGTCCATGCTTCATTTCGGCAGCAGGGTATCCTTCGGCATGGATATAGGATATTTCTTTTAATTTTAAGGCGCCTTCCAGAGCTACAGGAAATTGCACCCCCCTGCCAAGATAAAGGCAATTGGTAGCGTCTTTATATATTTCAGCAATATGTTTTATAGCTTCATTCTTCTCAAGTACCTTCTTTATTTTGTCTGGTATATTTACCAGTTCATCCAGTATTTCACGTACACGGTATTCAGGCAAGGTGCCCTTTTTAGAGGCTATTTTCAGCGCCATCATTACCAGGGCTGTTACCTGCGCCGTAAAGGCTTTAGTGCTGGCTACGCCTATTTCCGGCCCCGCATGGGTATAAATACCTCCATCCGTCATGCGGGGAATGGAAGCGCCCACTACATTGCACACGCCAAATATAGTTGCGCCTTTTTCTTTGGCAAGAGTAAGGGCTGCAAGGGTATCAGCGGTTTCACCCGATTGGGAAATAGCGATCACAAGGTCATCAGGAAAAATAACCGGGTTCCGGTAACGAAATTCGGAAGCGTATTCTACTTCTACCGGAATACGGGCGAGGTCTTCAATAATATATTCAGCCACAAGCCCGGCATGCCATGAAGTACCACAGGCTACTATGATTATCCTTTTCATGGCGTCAAACTGCCCTTCAAAGCGGGTGAGGCCCCCCAGCTGCACCTCGCCCTCCATTACACGGATACGCCCGCGCAGGCAGTCGTTTATCGAATCAGGCTGTTCAAATATTTCCTTGAGCATGAAATGCTCATACCCGCCTTTTTCAAGCGCTTCAAGGTTAAATTCAAGCTCCTGTATATAAGGTACCTGTATTTCGTTTTCAATAGTTTTTAAAACAAGGGAATTTTGTTTTACTACAGCCAGTTCATTATCCCTCAGGTAAACCACATTCCGGGTATATTCTACAATTGGTGTGGCATCGCTGGCAAGAAAATACTCATCTTCGCCCAAACCAATAACAAGCGGGCTGCCTTTGCGTGCCGCAATGATCACATTCGGTTCTTTTTTAGATAATATCACAATAGCATAAGCGCCAATAACCTCATGCAATGCAAGCCTTACAGCTTCTTCCAGGCTTATTTCAAGTTTATTCTGAATATCATCGATCAGGTGCACCAATACTTCAGTATCTGTATCACTGTTGAAATGATATCCCCTTTTTATTAATTCCTGGCGGAGTACATAATGGTTTTCAATGATACCGTTGTGGATAATGGCAAGGTCGCCGTGTTCGCTCAGGTGAGGGTGCGCGTTCCTGTTATTTGGTTCGCCATGGGTAGCCCAGCGTGTATGCCCCATACCAATATGGCCACCGGTGTTTTTATCCAATAAAAACTCACTGAGGTCATTTACTTTTCCTGCTATTTTATAGGAATTTATATTGGAATTCTTTTTATCGATCAATGCCACACCAGCGCTGTCATACCCTCGGTATTCAAGGCGCTGAAGCCCTTTTATCAAAATCGGGTAAGCCTCACGCTTACCTATATAACCTACTATTCCACACATAATTCCGTTTTTTGGGTAGTAACTATTTTTACCTGGTTATCCGTAAGACGTCCGGAAAGGGCCGCAAGTTTGTCCATTTTTTCAACTAAATCTTTAAACTGCTCAAGATAAAGAGATTGCGTACCGTCAGAAAGCGCTTTTTCCGGGTTCGGATGTATTTCTATCATGATGCCATCGGCCCCGGCTGCAATAGCTGCAAGCGCCATCGGTCCTACCATATTCCTTCTTCCCGTGCCGTGGCTTGGGTCAGCAAAAACAGGCAGATGGCTTAGGTGCTTTACCAGTGGTATAGCACCAATGTCCATCGTATTTCGCATTGAGTTATCAAAGGTTTTTATTCCCCGTTCGCATAATATTATTTTGCCATTGCCTTCGCTAAGGATATACTCAGCGGCGTTCAGCCACTCTTCCACCTTGCTTGCCATACCGCGTTTTAAAAGTATTGGCTTATCTATTTTCCCCAATTGTTTCAGGAAAAAGAAATTCTGCATATTGCGGCTTCCCACCTGTAGAATATCTGCATATTCATATATTTCGTCTATGAGCGAGGAATCAATTACTTCTGTCACTACGCGCAAATCAAATTCATCCGCTGCTTTGCGTATCAGGCGAAGGCCTTCTTTTCCCAGCCCCTGGAAAGAATATGGCGAAGTACGAGGCTTGTAGGCACCGCCACGAATAAACTTTATCCCTAACTTATGCAGGTATTCGGCCGTCTGGAATATCTGGCTTTCATTTTCCACAGAGCATGGGCCGGCTATAATATTGATAGCTTTGCCGCCTATGCATTGGCCCTTCACACTGAAAGTAGTCGGGCTATCTTTCCATGTACGGCTGGCAAGTTTATATTCCTTATTTACCGGTGTTATTTTTAAAATGGCTGGAGATGCACTTATGGCCTTCAACTCATCGGCGTTAAGCGATTTACTCAACACGAGGCTTTGCTGCCCATAAATGCCGGTATAAAAACAATTATGCTCAAGCAAATGCAACTGTTCGAAAAGCTTTTCCTTTTCGTGATCGCTTGCATCCGGTTTAAGGCTTATTATCACTTTCCTATGTTTTTTGTATAAGTTAGAATTAGTTTTGGCTTTGCTATATTATTCCCAGTAATATATTGGGTAGCAAGCACTACCCGCCTGGCAGTTAATGGGGCATTGACCGGGACAAATAAATTAAAGCCATAATCAATAAAACCTGGTGTATTGGTAAGGTTATTCAGCAGCTGCTGTATATATCTTGTTATGACAAAATTATATGATTTTGTACCCGGGTCATATGTACCGCCAAACCATATTCTGCCCTGGTCATCGCTAAGCCCCACGCTATTGCCGGCCGTATCCCGGGCATAAAGCAAAAGCTGTGGCGGAGGTGAAAATGTATCTCCAGGTAAGGTTACTACAGGAAAAACAAGTTCTGCCTGGTATAGCCCTAAAGTATTATTATTGTTATTAAAATTTTTTAAATAAGGCAGCCGCACTTTAATCCTTGTACCACCCAGAGGCTCTGCATATACGTAAGGCACCCTGAATGAATCTTTGATATTGGTTTTGATAACAGGTGAAAACCTGCGTGAATAAACTGAATATTTCGTGCTCGAAAAATAAAACGGGAAAATATGCTCACCGGTATCATACGGATATGGAATGGTACTGTTGGGCCTGTCGTGATAATAAACAGTAACATTTGAATTCTCATTGGTCATCAGGAAATAATACAATGCCCCTGCCCCTGTGGATGTATTGCTTGTATCAGGCACTATGGCTATGCCATAATCATAATTTACCCAACCCGGGCTTGTATAGTTATCCAAAGCCCAGTCCGGGGCATTCTGTAACATGGAGATAAACTTAGGGTCTGTTATATTTATACTTATCAGGCTGTCAAGATAGGTATAAGTATTTATTTTGATATTGTGGTTATAAGAAGCAATTACTTCATTAGTGTTATATAGTCTTGGCGCATTGTCCCAATGAGAGGAGTCATTGCTCAGGAGGCTATTAGCCGGATATACCTTGAATTTAAGCGGTGTTTGCGGGTTACCAAAATAGTTGCCGGTACCACCATAGTACAGGTTAAAAACCACTTTGTCAATTACTTCATCCGTATTATCATTAAATGATGGATACGGTGCAGTGGTTGACAGCCATAACTGCGCATATACAGTACCCTCAGAAAAGCCGAAAACGGGGTCGTTAAAGTAACCAATTACATCCTTATCAAGGGCATCCGTTACTATAGAATCATATGGATTGGTTTGCATCCAAACCGTAGATGTATCCGTCATCAGTACTTTAAAGGTCTGATCTGTTGGAGGTACGTTTACAGTAAAGTTATTGGGCTTGTCACAAGCCGCCAGGCCCAAAGCCAGGGAAGCAAGTAAAAAGTATTTCTTACCTTTTTCTTTCAAAAACAGGTTGCTCAAGCAGGCTTTGGTAAAATTCATAATGGTTTTCTGCAAAATACAATATCATTTTCCTGCCCTGCGCGGGTTATAAGGCTTATATGACCGTCATGCAATGCTCCCAATGTAGGTACGAAACCAATGGAGCGCTTATTTTTTATTTGCTGCTGTATTATTGTTTCAATATCAGCAACCTTACTGTATATCTCCATTCCGGAACCAATGCAATCAACCGTCAAAACTAAGAGTATTTTGCAATAAGTGCCAAATTTTTTGTAATTTTGTGGTTTATTTTGAAAACTATCTTAGATTAACACGAATTAGAATAAAAAAATGGATAAGAAGAAAATTTTGTACGTAACCCATGAAATGACGCCTTACCTTGAGCTAACCCCTATGGCA
>Ga0206827_1052_pt1 | contig 11161 bp, 9 predicted proteins | sample Alteio_BWOrgCont_77_FD_152852 | JGI IMG/M metagenome (GOLD analysis project Ga0206827, IMG submission 152852) | Enriched cells from forest soil in Barre Woods Harvard Forest LTER site, Petersham, Massachusetts, United States -... | ecosystem: Environmental > Terrestrial > Soil > Temperate forest > O...
CAACAACAAGTTGCGTTATCAGAAGTTAGTGCAGCGATGGTAGACAACGCTTTGGATTTGGAAGCAGCAAAGTCTGAGGCAGCAGGAACTAAACCAAAAATAGTAGGTGCTAAGGCTGGATTTGTACAAAGAGAAAAAGCGAGACTTGAGGCCCTACAGGGTGGTGAAAAAGGTAAAGGTGGTGTCCCCGGCATGAACTAACTAGTGGAATCGAAAATGGATTTGTTGATCAACCATTTAGCGAAGTTGCTGTCGATTTCTTGCAGGTGGTTATTTAGTGAATAAAAGTAGATTTCTTTAATCAGGTTTAGTGCTGCCTTTGAGTCTATAGTTCGCTTCTGTTCCGCTAAGATTTTACTAACTGCATTGACTGCTTTAACAAATAATACTGGCTGCCAAGGAGTTGATTCCAGCGGGTTGTGATCCAATTTGTTGATCGGTTCTTCGCCCATCAACTGTTCGATCGAAATCTTAAAATGCCTGGCTATAGGCAGTAAGGTTTTAACTGAAGGGTTAGGATCATCAGTGCTTAATAGTTTATACAAAGTAGTAGGGGGTATTTTGAGAAGTCGTGCCAATGCTCTTTCGGAAATCCCAGCTTTTGTTGTTAAATCTAGTAATATTCCTTTTAGTTTATTCTGTTTTTCTATCGGTTTTTGCACTGTCATATAATGCGTTATAATTGAGCTACCTTATTAACTATCCATAACATATATACTCAAGTGCTATGATGCACAACAAAGCAAGATAATCCGCCAGATAAATACCCCATGGCATGTAAAAAAATGCTTGTGGGGTATATTATATATGCTATAATCCGAGGCGGCATCAATAATTACACTTGGAAAATCATGAAAGGAGTTACCATGCGTGAAGAAGCGATAGTTGAGGTGTTTGGTAGTCTTGTCGCTGACCTTACAATAAGGAAAATGCCTGATGGGCGCAAGTTTGGTGAAACCATAATATGTGTTAACAAAACCCAGCCGATCCTTTTGCCAGTCATTGTCAAGAATCAGGAGCTATTAGAAAAAGAAGGCTTTCTGTTTAAAAAAGGGTATCAGGTTTTATTAATCGGTGAACTGGAGTTTTTTGCTTGTTCTTATAACCCAATGCCTACTGAAACCACAGTGATCAGCCTAAACCGCCCTCGTAGTCTAACGGTTATTAACTCCATGCAAGATACATCTTTTGTGGTGCAATGAACTCTCATTTCCGTTACTTGCAAGACCTTTAAATATAGGTACGAAAAAAAGCATTCCGCTTTTTTTCGAGCGCGCCCTATTGGCTGGAGGGCGCGCTTGGAATTCTTTTAGGTCTTGCATCAAGTTTACTATTTTTGTATGCATAAGTGTTTAGCTAACAAATTAGATATTCTTAGTAAATTTATGTACCATTCCCCATTGAACCTTCATGCCAGGTTTGCTACTCTCGTTGCCAGATTGCTTCTAATAAGGGTGTGAGATGAAAGTAATAGGAATGCTGGGTGGGACGGGTTGGTCTTCGACTATCGGTTACTATAGAACCATCAACGAGCTCATGCACCAGCGTTTAGGGGGGCACCATAGCGCCAAGATATTGCTTAAAAGTATAGACTACCATGATATCGTGAGTAATTACGGGCATGACCACACCAAAGTCTCTAAGCTCCTGCAGGAAGAGCTAACTGGTCTTATAGCTCTTAAGCCGGATTGCATTATGATCTGCTGCAATACCCTCCACAAATATTATGATATGATCAAAGATGAGCTTGAGCTCACTATACCGGTGTTCCATGCGGTTGATTTAGTCGCAAAACACATCAAGGAAAAGCGCTATGAGAAGGTGCTGCTGCTTGCGACAAAGAATACGATGAATGATGGATTCTTTGCAGCGAAGCTGGAAATGAGCGGCGTTCAAATAGTGACGCCTAATCCCGAAGAGCGTGAGGAAATGCACCGCATCCATGGCCAACTCATGCAAAATATAGTAACCGAGGACTCGAAAAATTACTTTGCTCAGCTGATCGCAGTTCGCTCTGAGCTAAATGCTGTAATTCTGGGCTGTACAGAATATCCTATGCTTGTCAATACTGGTAACTCTGTCTTGCCTATTATCGACCCGCTATATCTGCAAGCGGAAAGCGCCGTTAATTTTGCATTAAATACTCTTGCAGAATGTTAAAATAAGGTAGATAATTCCTAACCAGATTGCTTCTTATGCTCTCTTGAAAGAACATTAATAGGAGTAAAAACATGAGTATTGATTTCAAAAAAATATATTCCACATATATGAGTATTATCGGGGTAGGAGGGCAGATGCTCTTTTTCTCTCAAGCCTATAAAATCTTCACAACACAACATGCGCAAGATATCTCCTTGTTTGGGTTTACAATAGCTCTTATATCTGTAGCGAGTTGGCTAATATACGGTATTATTTTAAAGGACTTTCCATTGATTCTATCAAATGCTGTAGCGTGTATAGGTGCCATTGCGGTATTAGTTGGAATTTTTATACATGGATGAATACAAGATTAGCGGCAGATCTCATTAGAGGTAGTCATTATTTGCCATGTTCTGTCTGGTAAACCTACTAATTGGGTGACCCAGCTTTCGGAGTTAGGTTGTACGCATGGTGTAATAGCGCTGCTACTGCTATGTGGTGCCTGGCGTTGTGGTGCAAATGGGGGCATAAGTTGCTCTGCAGAGTTACTTGCAAAAGCCCACGTAGAGATTGTTGAATTTTGGTTAAAAGCAAATATCGAAGATGAGGATAGGGGCACTAATGGCATATTCTCAGATGGGGCTGCTTGATCGAAGGTTAGCATCATCGCAGTTTCATTCTCAGGCTCTGGTTGCTGAACGTCATGCGCTTCGAGCGCATAGCGTAACTGTTGCTTTGGCAGCGGTCGCTTCCTATTGTGATCAAGGCGATATTGAAAGGAGTAAGCCTGATGGCCAGTAGCAGAATGTACTTTTTTTGCCAGGCGCAATGAAAAATCAATGCATTCATTTTTTAATGCCATGGCAGCATCTAGTGCGTTGCCCAAATTCCTGGTTTGCACAGCCTTTTTTGATTCGCGCCAGTTTGGATTTAAATGGTTGTTGTTCCACAATTCAGGGTTCGCCTGTTTATGGGCCTCTCTTGATTGAAGTAACTCATTATGCTTACGAGTGAATTTTAAAACATATTGATCTAATAACTGTTGTTGGAGGTTAATAGAATGATGTAACCATGTATAATAATGTGAATGTTGCTCGATTGAAATATCTATGAGTTCCCTTAGTGCCAGCTCAGCGCGGCTATAGTAGTTCAATGCAAGTTTAAGATCAACAATCACCGCTTCAGGATGTTTTTTGGCGTGATTAAGCTGGTGTCCAGCTACCATACTATAGCTATCACCTATTGCAGATAGAGCATTAAACACTAGCTCTTTGTTAAGCGAAGCTACTATAAGTTGATATAGTTCATTTATCACTTGCGTTACTATTTCGGCACAAAACTGTTCAGGATTAAGTTGTAACGTCAGCTGATCTAACTTGATTGCTAGTAGCTCGCTAGCTTGTTTAGGAGCTGGCTTCGGTGCTGTAACCATATAGAGTTTTTCTCCTTTACTTTCTTCTCTGCTCTTGGTATTAGCCTTAGCTTTTCTAGCTCTTTTGTCAGCGCGTTTTTGTAAATTCTGCTTCTGTTTAATCTTGGCTTTGTGCTGTTCCTCTTCAAGGTCTTTTTCTCGTTCTTTTATCTTTGCAGCCTCTTTCTCCCATTTAGCAAGACATTCTTCTAGCTCTTCGCTGCTAATTGCTGGGAAACAATCCGTGTCTTGAGGTTGACTTTGCTTAGCTTGAGGTTCCAAAAGAAGAGCTTCTAGTTTAAGCCTTCTCATCTCGTTATATTTTAAAAGTCCTTCTAGTGGAATACCATGAATAATATTTTGTCTATCCCCTTTCTCAGCAAGTTCTTTATTTCTTACAATAGCATCGTAATAAATAAAACCTTCACCATCTTTGTTCTTAAAATAAAAAGTTCTAACATACTCGTCTACACATTCCTTCTTAGCAAAATCCAACATGATGTGTTGTATACGCAACAGGTTTATCTGCATTTCAATAACTTGATTCTTAAACTGCGGACCAACGATATGTGCATTTCTATAAAGAACATCGCAATGAAGGAAAATAAGCTCAGTTGTGCTAATCACCTTATGCAGATTGTTTTTGATAAAAATGAAATTATTGAAAAATTTAAAAACTTTTTCATTCCAGACTGGCTTGACTGCTCTAAGATTCTTTGCAAAATTCTCCATGAAACCGATTTGCGTTTCAATATCCTGTTGCATAATGGTTAGATTAATGGGACTCATTACAGTTTCGCTAGAATATTTGGTGCAAAAGCAGTTAATAATATTAGCTAGGATAAAAAATCTAATCAGAGCATGTTGTTTGTATTCTACAGTATCTTGAAGGCGAGCTAGTGAAGCCAAGGTGTCAGATAAATTACATTCTTGCTTCATAAAATTATCATTAATCCTCTCACTTTCGTATACGATGCCTACCAGTGGGACAAGTTCTTCAGCAAATACATCATTACAATCGTCGATGTCATGTTTCTTTTGTTTTAGTAATACTTGAGCTGGGAACGGTTTGACTTTTTCCTGAACCCTCTCTAAATCCCTGTTTAAAACTGGCCACAGATCTATAGTAGTACTTGAGATTACTAGGTATTCTAGCAAACGAATTTGGATCCTAATTAAATCTCGATTCATCTTCAAATAAGCTTTTATAATACTTATATCTGGGCGTATGAGCATTAGCCGCCTTGCTTCCAAAAGCACAACTTCAACGCTGTGCAATGTACTTGGCGTGCTGATGTCAATTTCATTTTGGATCATCATAATTTCGTGAGCAGTGGCTAAGCAGGTATGTAGCTTTGTTAAATCAGAAGGCTTGGGTATCTTTATATTTCTAGAAGCTAACGATACATTTTGTTGTACATTGAATACTAAGTCGCTCAGTTCCTGCCTAGTGCATGAGAGTTTATTATGCTCTAAGAAGTGGTTTAAAATTTCTTGAAAGCGTTCAAAGTAAGCAACAATTTTTTTGATAAAGGAGTGCTTTTCGACGTTGGCTTGAGTGAATAAAGTATATTCTCTTATGAAATCCTTAATAGGCTCGTAAATAGCTGGTTTGATAGTCAATTGTTTTTCGCTTAAAACGCTATCTAGGTCGCGAATGTAGTTTTGGCAGCTTTGAACAATCCCCTGAAAACTCGTTAAGCGCTCAGCGCACATGCCTTCTATTCCTGTCCTATACCAAGGATGTCGTAGAGTTGAGCTTCCATCGTTCAACAATAATAGGAATTCTTCAAGAGCTTGGCTCTTCCTAAATGAAGTTATATTATAACTTATAAAAATAGGAGAAAATCCTGGTCTCGGTCTTTGATTATCCCTATTTGCTGCACGGCTGGTTGCATTTGCCAGAACATCTTTTAACAAAGCAGAAGCATCTTCTGCTAGGGGAAGACCTTCTTGAACCTCACGCATCTTTGCCTCATTTGTTTTGCTGCATTATATCTAATTTACAACTATTACAAATGATAAGGCAATATTTACATATTCATTTAATTGTTACCAAGTGGCGCAATCAAAAATGTACTCGCTAAAGCCATAATATCCAAGCCAAGAGCTTATTACCAAGTGTTTTTGTGCGCATAATATTTGTCCCGGCTAGCTTTCCATTGAAATCAGCCATAGTGAGTATGTACTTTGAAAATGCTGGATTGTATTTTGGTTGAACGCTCATGAAATTCTCGCTAGTCTTGTTGCGTTGTTCATTATCTTTAAAAATTAAAGATATTTTTTAACTGTTAAGTATAACTTCAGATTGTTAATTTAATATTACAAATGGGTTAAGCATTTGTTAGGCTAGTCAGCAGGTAAGTGGGATTTAAACGGACAGATTTTTGGAAGAAGCTAGTCTCTTGTTGAGCCTCAATGCCAAATTGCCAATTCCGAAGAATACTATTCCTAATATTATTAAGCATATGGGCCAGCCCATCGAGTCCATAAAATGTTCGCTGGTAAAATAGCTAATGTAAGAAAACAATGCGATTGCAGAAGTAACTAGTATAGATCGGCTACCGACAATAGTGCTTACATAGAGCATAAAAGATGCAATTACTATATAAAGAATTTCTATCCAACTATGCCATAGAACATCGAACCCCAACCATAGCAATATAATGCTGCTGACAAAATACCCGAATCCACAAATGCTATTATAAGGTGTTCTGTGTAATCCATAACTGAGCGCGAGTAAACTTGCGCCGCAAATTAACTCAACTAATTTGTATGGAATATTGAGGAAACTACATAAGCTTGTGAAAGACCCAACAGCGAAATAGATTGTAAAAAACAAGAATGAGGTGCGCTTTACTTTTGCGAAGAGCAGGCCATATTGAATAGCAAGCACGGCGAAAATAATCACTGCCGCTATTCGGATATCACCCCCGCCTGTCGAAAACTCATAGACAGATACGAATAACCCAGTTGTTTGAAATAGTGCTGATAAAATAACCAGTATTGCTATACTGCTTCGGCGCATTGTCTGAAATGCCATTGTAAATGCAAGAATAAGGCAGATAATGCCTGGTCCGAGCGTAATGATAATGCGCGCTGCAGAATTGAGTTGTCCCCAAGAAAGCCCAATATATGTGCTAAGTCCGGCTAAAATAAATATGCCTCCCAAGTACGAAAATACGCGGGTTAGCGTAAAGGCATCTTCTTTATTGGCGTCGATTTCCCGACGGCTCAAGGCTGACGTTAATTCCTCAAGACTAATATTGTGTGATTCTACCAAAGCTAGAATTTCAGTCATTGCTTGTTCTTTTGAACTCATGGAATAATCCACCCTATGAAATTTAAAGAGTAAGAATAGTCGTCACGTGAGCCGTTATAAGGTATAGAAATATTTTTTCCACTTTTACCAATCACTGGGCCCGGGTTTTTATAAGAACTTCCTACTCCAAAAAACAGTGGTCCTTCCCCATTATAATTGAAACTGCCGTTAGAAAAACTATAGCCATCTGGTGCAAGAGGTGCAGCATTAATAGTAAGTCCTGCTACTTCGGTGACTGGAATAATGAATGGTGCGGTATTATTGTTTTTATTAATCTCCGAAACGATTTTAGAAGTATCCTGTGCTTGCCCCTGGGATGGGAGTTTAGTTGGATCGACAGAGATAACAATATTAGTATTAATACCAGTTCTATTAGTGCTTCCTTCAAGTGTTTGGTACTTAGACATATCTGGTGCTTGAAATGTAATTTCCTGGACTTTCCCAGTAGAAGCTATATAGCGGTAAAGGTGCGGTAGTGACTTTTGATATTGATAGCGCATAGGATCGATTTTCATATATAGTTTCTGTTGTTGAACTTGGAATTCAACGTAGCTGTATCTTCCATCCGAGAAAAAGAAGTCATATTTTGGGTCCGCTATCAAATAGTTGGGTAACGCACTAGCTACCATAAAAAATGCCACCAACAGTAATGGCAGACTAATTCCAAGCATTAGAACTATATTATCTTTGATAAATTTATACATGCCAACTCCTAGTCTATAACAAATTTATATTGTGTTTTATTTAAGCAATCAATGATTTCCTTCTTTTATAAATAGTATGGCTCCTGCAGCTGAATGGCCAGAACCGGCGCAGCGCCAGGCAAATCAGCATGTGGGTGATAATAAAGTGGCCTAATAAGGGGGCGTGCTTGGCATAAAACATGCAGTTATGCGTAAAAAACAAGAAAATTCCAGCAGAATGCTAGGCCTATAAAAATAAAATTAAAATTCTAGCTAAGTTATTTAACTTGAGATATATTAAAGTAAGGTTAAAATTTCAGCTAACCTATTTAGCTAGAAGCAAATTTCAGTAAAATAGCATTATAAGGAGGATTGTATGAGCACTTCTACAACACTTAAAAATAAAAACTCGGCGAACCAAATTGGTGATAACTCGGACTATCAAATGGATACGACCGATAGTGGTAACAGTCCTGTCAATCCTGTCAATCCTGTCAATCCTGCCAATTCTGCCAGCACAGTAGAAAAGTTGTTAGAACAATTACCTTCTATGGTTAGTCATGGTAATTCTCCAGGGATGACAGCAACCGCATTTACTTATGCCCCTACTACTCTATTACTCAGTGATTGCAGCTCATGCTCCAATATCGTAGGAACTCAGCTATCTGCTGGCGCAAATATTGCCGGTACTCAGTTGTCAGCTGGAGCGAATTTAATAGGGGGTCAATTATCAGCAGGTGCAAATATTGCTTACTCTAAGTTACATTTGGCAAGCAGTATCACAGGTAGTGATATTGCCCCAACAGCAAATATAGTAGGAACCCAACTATCAACTGGAGCAAAGATAGTAGGTACTCAGTTGTCAGCTGGTGCTAATATTGTTGGAACTCAGCTTTCAGCCGGAGCAAATCTAACTGGTACTCAGTTGTCAGCAGGTGCAAATATAGTCGGCACTCAGTTATCAGCCGGTGCAAGTATCCCTTACTCTAAGTTAAATCTGGCAAACAGCATCCAAAGCAGTGATATTGTTGATGGGACAATCACTACCGTCGATATTTCTAATACTGCCGCTATTACGGGTACTCAATTAGCCGCAGCAGCAAATATCATAGGCGCTCAGTTGTCAGCTGGAGCGCACATTCCTTACTCTAAGTTAGATCTATCTAATACTATTCAAAGCAGCGATATTGTTGATGGCACTATTGTTTCTGCTGATATTTCCAGTACTGCTGGTATCACAGGAACCCAGCTTGCTGCTAGCGCCGACATTATGGGTACTCAATTAGACCCTGCAGCAAATATAGTAGGTACTCAGCTATCTGCAGGTGCGCACGTTCCTTACTCTAAGTTAGATCTGACCAATACTATTCAAAGCAGCGATATTGTTGATGGCACTATTGTTTCTGCTGATATTTCCAGTACTGCTGGTATTACAGGAGCCCAGCTTGCTGCTAGCGCCGATATTAAGGGTACTCAATTAGACCCTGCAGCAAATATAGTAGGCACGCAGCTATCCGCAGGTGCACACATTCCATACTCTAAGTTAGATCTGACCAATACAATTCAAAGCAGCGATATTGTAGACGGCACTATTACTTCTGTTGATATTTCCAATACTGCAAATATCGCAGGTACACAATTAGCTGCTAGCGCCGACATTATGGGCACTCAATTAGCCCCAGCAGCAAATATAGTAGGTGCTCAGCTATCTGCAGGTGCGCACGTTCCTTACTCTAAGTTAGATCTGACCAATACTATTCAAAGCAGTGATATTGTTGATGGCACTATTACTTCTGCTGATATTTCCAATACTGCAAATATTGCAGGCACTCAACTGGCCCCTGGGGCAAATATAGTAGGCGCTCAGCTATCCGCAGGTGCGCATATTCCTTACTCTAAGTTGGATCTGGCCAATACAATTCAAAGCAGTGATATTGTTGATGGTACTATTACTTCTGCTGATATTTCCAGTTCCGCAAATATAGCTGGTAGTCAATTGGCAGCTAGTGCCGATATTATAGGTACTCAGTTAGATCCAGCAGCCAATATTGTCGGAACACAACTATCCGCAGGTGCAGCTGTTGCCTATACTCAGCTAAATTTAGCAAACAGTGTTCAAAGCAGCGATATTCTTGATGGTACTATTACTGCTACTGATATTTCCAATACGGCAAATATTGCGGGAACCCAGCTTGCGGCAGGTGCAAATATTGTAGGGACCCAGCTGTCAGCTGGAGCAAATATTGAAGGCACACAATTAGCCTCAGCAGCAAATGTAGTAGGAACCCAACTTTCTGCTGGTGCAGCTGTTGCTTATACTCAGCTAAATTTGGCGGGTAGTGTAGTTAATAGTGACGTTGCTAGCGGTGCAGGTATTTCATATTCTAAGCTTAATTTAGCAAACAGTATTCAAAGCAGCGATATTCTTGATGGTACTATTACTGCAACCGACATTTCCAATACGGCAAATATAGCAGGAACCCAGCTTGCTGCAGGTGCGAATATTATAGGGGCCCAACTATCTGCTGGTGCAAATGTTCCATACTCTAAGTTAAATTTAGCTGGTAGTGTAGTTAATAGTGATGTAGCTAGTGGTGCAGCTATTGACTACACTAAGTTACATTTAACTGGTAGTGTTCAAGGTAGCGATATCTCAAGTAGTGCTAACATTGTTGGCACACAGTTATCAGCTGGTGCAAACATAGAAGGTACTCAATTAGCCCCAGCAGCAAACATAGTGGGAGCTCAACTGTCAGCCGGTGCAAACGTGCCGTACTCTAAGTTGAACTTGGCAGGCAGTGTTGTTAATAGTGATGTTGCTCCAGCTGCAGGTATTTCTTACTCTAAGTTGGATTTGACAAATGGTATTGTTAATACTGACGTTGATCCTGCTGCAGCTATTGCTTACTCAAAGTTAAATTTGGCTAACAGTGTTGTTGATGGTGACGTTTCACCAACAGCAGCTATTTCTTACTCCAAGTTGAACTTGGCTGGTAGTGTCCAAGGTAGCGATATTTCAAGCAGTGCTAACATTGTTGGCACACAGTTGTCCGCTGGTGCAAACATAGAAGGTACTCAATTAGACCCAGCAGCAAATATAGTAGGCACACAGCTATCTGCAGGTGCAAACGTGCCGTACTCTAAGTTGAACTTGGCAGGCAGTGTTGTTAATAGTGATGTTGCTCCAGCTGCAGCTATTGACTACTCCAAGTTAGATTTGACAAATAGCATTGTTAATACTGACGTAGCTCCTGCTGCAGGTATTTCTTACTCTAAGTTAGATTTGACAAATGGTATTGTTAATACTGACGTTGATCCTGCTGCAGCTATTGCTTACTCAAAGTTAAATTTGGCTAACAGTGTTGTTGATGGTGACGTTTCACCAACAGCAGCTATTTCTTACTCCAAGTTGAACTTGGCTGGTAGTGTCCAAGGTAGCGATATTTCAAGCAGTGCTAACATTGTTGGCACACAGTTGTCCGCTGGTGCAAACATAGAAGGTACTCAATTAGACCCAGCAGCAAATATAGTAGGCACACAGCTATCTGCAGGTGCAAACGTGCCGTACTCTAAGTTGAACTTGGCAGGCAGTGTTGTTAATAGTGA
>Ga0206827_1199_pt1 | contig 11121 bp, 13 predicted proteins | sample Alteio_BWOrgCont_77_FD_152852 | JGI IMG/M metagenome (GOLD analysis project Ga0206827, IMG submission 152852) | Enriched cells from forest soil in Barre Woods Harvard Forest LTER site, Petersham, Massachusetts, United States -... | ecosystem: Environmental > Terrestrial > Soil > Temperate forest >...
GGCCAGATGACCGCTTGAAAGCCTGGCGGCATAGGCAGTCGCATCGACTCCCGCCGCTTGCAACTGTGAGTTGAAGTCAGCCTGGAAAAGAGCGCCTCCGCTGAGTTTGCCCGCAAACTTAAGGCCGTAGGCAACTGGCTCCAGTACGTAATCTGAGCCGAACGTTGCGACCGGAGTGTAGAAGGGACGAGGGTGAGTCGCGATCTGCTCGGACTCTCGCCTTTCTCCTTGAGAAGGAGGTCGCCGGGCAGGCTTCCTCCGACGGAGTTTGCGACCGATTGACCGGTGCCACCGTGTTGGTAACGGCTGCCACTCATTGAGTAGGCAGCCGCTCTTGAAACGGGGTCAGTCACGCTGCGAGTGGTTGCCCTTTCGGATGTCTGGCCGGAATTTTCGCTTTGAAGGGAATCGTCAATGAGTTGTAGAGTGTGGGGGTTCCAAGACTAGAAATCCCCTTCTCTACATCGTCAGCCGCTGCAAAGAGTCGGATGTCGCCGGTGACCTCGTAGACCGGACCATCAGGCGTGTTCTTGGGTTCGAGCACCAGTGTCGCGACCCTCTTACGGAGTTCCAGCTTGGTTTGTTCAGGATCGCCTTCGAGAAGTGCTGCGATGTTAGTGGTCTTCCTCTCCAGGAATTCCTCAATCGCCTGAATTGGCACCGGGTGCTCTTCCGGTTCCTCCGAGACAGCCAGCATTTTCTCGATGCTCTTCAGTTCCGCCTCGATTGACTGAAGACGGTCAGACAGGATCTTCGACGTTCCCGAACCGGCGATTGCATTGGCGATGTTCTCGCCCTGGCCCTGGAGTTCCCTCCGCCGCTCACGAAGATGAGGAGCGCTGGAGGTCAACTGGGTAGCCTGACGCGCTCGTTCCTCCCAGGCAGTGACAAGCTGACAATGAAACTCCTGTGCCAACTGAACCCTGAACGCGGGGTCCTGAAGATTGGTCGCCAGGCCAGTTAGCAACCGAGTTTCAAGCACTCGCTTGAGGATAGTTAACTTGTTATCGCATGTGCCACGATAACGGTGGCCGACGCAGCCATACCTTGCACTGTCTCCTTTGCCTCCGACGATGTTAATGCTGCCCCCGCAGACGGCGCAGGACATCAGGCCGCTGAAGAGATACCGGCGGCTCGCTTCAGTGAGGTTCAGCCCACCTTCCAGCCACCAACTGGGACCCTGCCGCCTCTTAATTTCGGCCTGAACCGCATTCCAGAGATCGTCCGAGACAATGCGCCATTCAGGGACATCGATGTACTCCCATTCAGTCTCAGTTCGGCGCTCCTGTTCCTTCTTCTTGGTAAGAGGATTCCTGACAGTCTTGGTCTTGTTCCATACATGGACCCCACGATATTTATCCCGCCTTAGAATGTCAGCGACCGACCACGCATTCCACTCTCGCTTGATTGGACTATTAGTTCCCTGAAGCGGTGAAGGAACCCGCTCAGCGTTCAGCGTCCGCGCGATGCTTCTATGCCCCATACCGCGTGCATACATCTCGAAAATCCGGCGCACAATTGCCGCCTGAATTGGGTTCGGAATCAGCCGGACATGGTCCACGGCTGGACGGTTCCACCTGCCTTTCTTAGTGGGGTGCTCGACCGGCACGTTGTCGTAGCCGAACACTCGGCCACCCGGCAAGTGACCATTCAAAGCCCGCTCTCGCTGGCCATTGTGGACTTTCCTGGCTACAAACCGGACGAATTCCTCATCGCGCTGCCCACTATCAATAAACAGTTTTCTGAAATTCCGGTCGCGGGAATCAAGTTCGTTCTCAACGAAGTACAGAAATACCTTGTAGTACTCAAGAACTTCGCTCATGTGCAAAGTGTCGGTCAGCTTGCGTCCGAAGCGTGACGTGTCCGCTACCAGAATCCCATCGAACGGAGGCTTGTCCTGCTGCGCGAGGGTCATCATCTTGTCTAGGCCGTCGCGTCCGGCAACCGACTGCCCGGACTTTGCCTCGTCGGAGAAGATGCATTCTTCTACAACGATCCATCCCTGCTGTTCTGCATATTCGCGACATATCCTTTTTTGATGGTCAGCAGACGACGAATTCTGAAGTTCCGAAGAGTACCGCGCGTAAATTGCGACGCGGACTATTTCTGGCGATTTTTGCTTCCTGCGGCTAATGGCCATTCGGGTCAATGCGGGTTAAGCCCGCACCCTCCTCGCCATGCAGTCCGGTAGTTCCTTTTTCTGAATTCGTTGTAGTTCGTGCGGTGCAGATCGGGTACTCGGCGAGAAACTCACGCACGAGAACGGGTACGATCCATTCGCGGATGGCCGAAGAAAGCATTCCTTGATCTAGCTCCCCGCTGCCGACGAAGACGTTGGTCTTAGCGCGGCTGTGAGGGCGGCGTGACGCCAGCGTCTTCACCACATGCAAGCGCTTGCCATTCACTTGTTTGCGCATAGTCTTATTCCCCAACAAAACTCAATTAAACGAAAGGCGGGTGCGACACAAACCTACCTGAGATACTCTGCCCGGCTAGGCCGTAAAATGGGGAACTTTTGAAGCCAGAATTTTGCGAAATTCGAAAGTGCCTGTCGTTTGACTTTCGGGAAGACGTCTATAAAGAGGCGGGTTGGCCCCAATGGGAGAGAGACAACGCCGGTCCTATTGTCCAGTCTCACCATCACTCAAACCGCAAGTTGGTGAGCATACCCCGGCTTCAGTTATAGAGCCGTGGTATGACGATAACTTAGTCACGTTTTCTCGCGGTGACTTTACCGCAGTCTTCCAGACGAGGCTCTCTCCTGTGGCGGCTCGCAAATAATCGCGCCAATTTGGAATTCAATCAATTCTTCGAATTTCTTACCTCTCAAACTTAGCCAAATTCAATACCTACCCGGCAGATTGTCTTAGGGAGCAAAGACGAAGCTGCTTTCTCCTTCGCGCAAAAAGAATTCAATTTTAGCGCCGGTAATTTTCAATTAGCGCTTTCGAGCGGTATTTCCATTTAGACACTTTCTGCCTTGGGGCTTCCGTCACAAATCGGATCACCTTGGCTCCGCAGTAAAACTTCAACCTCGAACGGAGTTTCGAATGGATAAGACACAAACCTCACCACTCGTCCGGTGCGCAATTTATGTGCGCTCCGCAACCAATGACAAAACTTCCTTGGCAGCACAAGAGCAGAGTTGCCGCGCAGCAGTAGCCAAACAATCCCCGACGTGGACGATTGTTGAAGATTGCATCTTCACTGACACGTGCGCATCTGGAGTGGGCCGGGATGGGAGGCCGGGCCTCGACTCCTTATTGGAGCGGGCAAAGGAGTGCCCGAAACCGTTTCACTACATCGTAATCGCCGACACATCCCGGCTGGGCCGGAACCTGAGCCGGGTCCTCCAAATCATGAAGATTCTGAAAGATCACGGCATCGAAGTCTGCTTCGTAGAACAGAAGCTGGACTCTAGGGACCCAAACTTCCTGATGCAGGTAAGCATCCCGGGGATAATGCAAGAGGAATACATCTCCGCTCTCCGCGAGAAGGTCCGGCGGGGCCAGCATGGGCGGGTGCAGGAGGGCTACACGCCTGGAGGCCGTTGCTTCGGGTACGAAAGTGACCCCGACCTCGTCCGGGACGTTGCGAATGGCAACCACCGCAGGCTCGGGACTAGGCTGAGGATTGTGCCTTCGGAAGCTGAGACGATTCGGACCATCTATCGTCTCTTTGCCGAAGGGGTGAACGTAAGTGAAATCGCTCGGCGGCTGAACGACAACAGCGTTCCAGGTCCGAAGAAGCCCGCGACCGGCAACGTGTCGAACTTGTGGAACGCCCGCTTGGTCAGGGGGATTCTGAAGCGCGAGCGCTATAGGGGAACCGCCGTGTGGAACCGGACCACTCGTGTTAGGAACCCCGCTACCGGTCAGATCGAAAGTCGCAGGAAACCGGATGACGAAATCATACGGATACCTATGCCGGAACTCCGTATCGTAGACGACGAAGTTTCTGCCAAGGTCGATGAGCGCCTGAACTCGATAGACGAACCAGGCGATGGTTAACCCCCTCGGGGCAGCCTGTTCGCATGTTCCACTGCGTTCGAGGCCCCGCGATGGGGATCGCCGGGGTCTCGGATCACCGCCGCAGAAGGCCCTACGATGGGGTCGAGGTCCGCCGGGAGTGGTGGTCACTCCCTCACAACGGGATCCGGAAGTCGGATGCTTGCATTTACCTCAAATGGGTGGGATCGCGACGGAGCATGAACGGACGTGCCGATCACGGGAATGGTCGGTGCTGTCGTGCGCCGAGTCTTCGCAGATCGCGTCCGACGGAAATCAGCACTTCAACGTGTGTGCAGCGCGGTTTCGGGTAGTGCTTTCGCGATTTGTGTTAACCGAGATCCGCGCGGGCAGCCAGGGTTCTGGCAACTTACCTATAAGCCCGTTTTCAGGGAATAGCGATAGAGAGTTGGGATTGTCGGTGGCAGGATTAGTTCCGACTTGACTACACAATCGGAACCTGTCCATTAAGAACATAAGCCGCCTAGAGTATTCACGGCTGGCGCGCTGAAAGCGGAACGCGCTCCCTGCTCACTACTGTTTTCGCTGATTCCCGGAGCCAGCCGATCTCATCAGGGCCACCGGACATTCAGGGCGTAGATTTCCTGGGTGCTAGTGTCGCGTGTGAAGACCGGGGAGCCATCCGGCGCGGCGTTGATTCGCGTATACCCGGACCTCAATTGACGAAAGTCTTTCAAACTCGTGATTGTCTCTATCTGGCGGTCGGCAAACCGGAAGCGCTCAAGCTTTGGCTCCGCGCCTCCTGTGGTGAAGTACAGGTATTTGTTATCCGGCGTGATTATGCCATTTTCTAGGGGGGCGGTGAAGAGGTCAGTCCATTTCTGCGTCTTGAAATCAAAGGTCAGGGCCTTGATCTGGCCATTTGGAGCAGCGGTGCCCCCCACGAGCGTATCCTGGGTGACCCAGAAGGAAACCCAGTTGTGCTGGGCTCCGGGGACGGGGGATGCCTTCCCCGTATGCAGGTCGAAGATCGACACACCGTCAGGCGACTGAAAAACCAGGGCGTTTCCATCCGGGGACCAGTAGACAGCAACACCTTTCTCGATAATCCTTTGAGGCTGTCCGCCATTCATGTCGATCAGGAAAACTTGATTATTTGATGTAAACGTCACTTTGGTTCCGTCCGGAGAAATCCATGGATAACCCGCATCCATCGGCGGGGAGGTCAGTTGCAGACGTTCGCTTCCATCGCTGCGGCTCCGCCACAGACTGCGGTCCGGATAGGAACGATAGACGACCCATTTCCCGTCCCTGGAAAATGTTGTGTCCGTCGCCGAGATCCCGCCGAGGAACGGCAGGAACTGATGCGAATTCAGATCATAGCGAACCAGTTGGGCACGCTCCTTTGTGCCGATGGCGAAGATCTGCTTTCCATCGCGGCTTGGGTATGGCTCCCTGAAGGACATTGGCCCGTTGGTAAGCCGGATCGGTTCTTTTGAGCGGCGTGAAAGCATTCCTCCCGAAGGAAGAGCCCAGATATCTGATTGTTTTCCATTGCCGGATGAGTACAGGAGATATTTCCCATCCGAACTCCAGACATAGCAACAATCATTTTTCCCAAATTTCAGGATCTCCCTGAGACCTGTGCCGTCAGGTGCAACCTCGCGCAATAACGATAAGTTGGTGTCGAAGCGATACTCCCCGAGGAGAATTCGTTGACCATCTGGTGAAACGTTGATGGCAAAAATGTAATCGGGAGTGGAAATCAGCTTAAGCGGATTCAAGCCGTCTTTGTCGGCAATGAACAAAGATGATCCCCCACTATACTCTGGGTTCGGATAGCTGGCCTTAATGGTTTGGGTGAAAGCGATGCGCCCATCCGGGAAGATATCCGCCCACTCTACCTCATAGCTGCCGATTCGGTGCGCCTCTCCTGCCGGGAGGGGAATCATCCATAAGGGGACAGAGAAATTGAAGCCCCCATAAGCCAATAACGCGGAACCGTCGTGCGCCAGTCCGGCGATATCGGGATCTGCAAACGTGGTTTCAATGAGTGCCGTTGGTCCACCGGTTAGGGAGACCTGCGCAATTTTCCAATTATGGGGTTGCCCCTTATTGAAATACAGTCGCGTTCCGTCACTCACCAATGGTCCATGCTTTGATTCGCCATCGTCGGTGAGTTGCATAACGGATTCCACGACTGGAACCGCAGGCGGAATGCGCCACCATGCAATCAGGATTGCAGCGAGCCCGACTGCGCCTCCGGCGACTGCGGCCCATACCCAACGCGAGCGTGAGCCCTGGGTGGTCGCAACAATCGTGGAGGTGCCCGAATCCGACAATGCCTCCAGCGCAAACGCCAGATCCGATGCAGAGTGGAAGCGCTGTTCGGGATTCTTCTCCAGGCAGTGATGCAGGACACGCTGCAGCCCCGGAGGGATGGTCTGCACGATCTGCGAAATGGCGGGCGGATCGTCGTTCAGGATGGCGGTCATCGTCTCGGCCCGCATAGGCAGCAGAGGCTGGGTACGGTCCAGCGCCTGAATCTGGCTCTTCTCGTCCACGCACAGGACCAGGGCATGATCGGGCGGATGCATATACAGGCCCACAATGTCACGCACCTTCTCGATCAGCAACGGGTCGGGCGACAGTTGGAAGGTGTCGGTGCGATGCGGCTCGAGGAAAACGCTCGTCTACACCTCTCCCATCCTGAGCGTCGATTTCAGCCAAGGAGTCGTCGAGACCCTTAACACTACGTATCGGCTCGGCGAGCCTAGCGACGAGTACAAGTCGTGGTTTAACAAGCGGAGGGTGACAGCGGCTTGACAGGCTGTCAAGGGCAACGAAGATTCAGCCCGTCAACATCACACTTATTGCATCACCCCTGATGCAAAGGCGGCTCGGGGGAGCACGCCTTTAAACACACACACACAGAAATAGGACACTGGGGCAGCCCACGTGGCTGCCCTTTTTTATGTACTTTACAGGGAGTGTGCGGATGTTGGGACGCCTGAACATCCCGCCATGCTGCCCGCCGTGAGGTTTCGCAGACCTTAACGTCGTCGAGTTCGTTCAGGATTCGAGGTCAGCAAAACCTACACGTATTGCATCATCTCATCGCCGACGGCTGCTGCCGCCTCCGCCAGCATCTTGTGGTGATAGATGAACAGAGCCAATTCCAGCCGGTCGGAAACTCCGGTCTTGTCAAAAATGACACGCATATAATTCTTCACCACCTGCTCGGTGGTTCCCAACCGCATGGCAATTTCCCTGTTTTTGCAGCCCTGCGTGATGAGAGCGACGATCTTCATCTCTTTCGAGGTCAGACGATCGCGCACACGCGCCCCCACCAGATCCTCTTCAAGTAGCTCGGAGTTGCCTGGTGCGGGCTGCTCAAAACGTTCGCCCCCGGCAACGCGCCGTGCGCAGTCCAGCAACGACGGGCCGCTCACGTTGCGATAAACCAGCCCCTCGACTCCGGCTGAGAGAAAGGGCTGCGGTGAATTGTTGTTTTCAAGAATGGCGATGGAGCGGCTGTCGGCTCGGGCAACCCGACCCATCAGCATTCTGAGGTCAGTTCTCAAGGTGGCTGCAAACATCAGCACCACGCCAGGAAAAGCATCAATGGCCTGATACATCCGATCTGAATCCGCGCATTGAGCAATGACGCGAAAGTCGTCTTCAATGGCCAGAATTTTCGCGGTGCCTGCGCGAAAAATTGCCTGATTATCCGCAAGAATGATTTTGATCATTTTTTTCAGCGTGTGTCCGTTTCCCCGTTTTAACGAGTGCGTGCCTGGCCCAGCGAAAGACTTCGGGCAGGCAAAATTCAAAATATGCGGCCTGGAAGACATCTCCAGGCCACGCTCCAAATGCATCGATTGGCAAACCTTCCGCGTCCTACGTGTCCCGTTTGGGGCATTACGTCCGGAAAAAGATTTCCTTTCGGAGAGGGGCCCTTGGTCAACAACCTTTGAATTCGGGGAAGCAACTGCACATGGGAAATGCCGCTGCGGAAACAAACAAAAGATGGCAACCAGAATCAAGCCCTTAAAGACTATGGGTAATGACCAGGGCAGCAAACACTTCTCCGCTGCCCCTTTGGCTACCTTTATTAGTCACTGTGTTAGTTAATTTAAATTAACTTATATTAATACTGAGCCGGATGTCTGTCGATGCTCGAAAGCAGATATGTGCTTGTTTTTGCGCAAGTAGGCTGCGCGACCTAAAGCGCATTTCCAGGACTGGAATAACTCGGACATGAAGAGAGAGTGTGAGAACTGCAAAATCGGGAACTTAGTGCGCTATAAGTCGATATATTGAGTTACTTTGATGCGATTTCATGTAAGTCGGGCGATTTCTCGCAGAGAGAGTCGAATCAGATGAACCTCTCCGCTGAAGGTGGGGCTATACCCACACACAAACCTGGGCATACAAATTGTTCGCGTCAGACATGATGCCCCGGTGCGCGAGAGCATATCATGTGCCGCGTTCCGTAGGCGAAGGTGGGCACCGCCTCAGGCGTCACTGCGTAATATTGCGCTTTGGGCTCGCTCCCCTTCCACTTCACGAAACTGTTTGTGTTCGGGCTCGGGAGAGCCAGGCGATGCCTTCCACCACGCAAACTCGCTGGTATGGCCTCCAAGACGCAGCACGCCTTGAGGAGCCAGAGCCTTGAACTGACGGATTAGTCCCACATTTCTTCCCGAGAAGAAAGTCGCGTCCGTCAGTTGCTGCACCTCATACGAGAGGCCGATAAAGTCAGGAGGCATGTGAGCGCCGGTAGCCTCAGTCGGGAGATTCAGCGTGACGTTGAGCTTTGCTCCGGGCTGCGCGGGAAGACAGGTGGCAGCAACAGAAAGCGCTGCAGTGGTGAGAAATTCGCGCCGACTGACCTTCATCGTTTTCGGTGTAATCGTCCCCCTGTGGTAACGGCTGCCACTCCATCGAGTAGGCAGCCGCTGAGTGTACTTCTCCCAAGAGAATCTTTTGTGTTTAGGTGTTCATCAAACAAACACGAAAACACAAATATTTTTTTTGAGGTTAGCGGCATGGCTGCTTTTTGTATGTGCTGCGGCGCAGAGATTACCTTGAAAGCAGAAGCGTGCCCTGTTTGTGGCACGCCTCGCCACGGCATGCTGCGGTCCGATCAACCGCTCACCTTCGATGTACGTAGGGACCTATCTGAAGAAGATGTGAGCATTGGCCGCGAACTGGGCAGGCCGCCATCCCGTCGGTGGGAGTAAATCAACTACTAAATTCATGCAATGGTTCCGAGCTAGGCATCGAGGACAATTCGGATCAGATGCAAGAATATTTGAGTCGCAGAGCGGAGCTTCGTGGCTGCATGGGGGTCTGCCCGTTTGCTACCGCCACTTCGATCTGACGTAGCAGATTTACCACCTGCTCCGGTTGATACCTCTTGCCTCGGGACATACCCTCTCCCTGTTCCAGTCTCTCTTTTCTTCACTGGTACAATTCAAGCCGGGCACTCCAGTCCATTGGAGCACCACCATCATTCTCAACAAAGACGCAGTGCAGGATGTCGAAGTGACCCTTGACTTTGGAACGGAAAGAACAGGGACGGTAGAGATCGAAATGCTGCATGCTCCCGCACTGGATAGCCGGGAAGCTCATATCACGCTGTCTCCTGCGTCTGGCCACCTTAAGGGCGACAAGTACACCGTGACTATTCCTCACGCGACGGGACTTTGTCTGACCATCGTGTAAACGAATGTGCTTAGCCATTCGGAAGATAGAAACCTCAAGTTAGTTCCTCCGCAACGCTTCGGTGATCACAGCGGCGCTCCATTTCGGCACTGTTCCACCTGAGTGAAGAAACGGTAAAGAGGCATCTGTCCAATATCTTTGAGAAGACCGAGTTTCAACGCGGCTCGAACCCGTCTCGTATGCCATCAGGCATGAATTGGTTGCCTCCAATTCCTGATCTTTTCTGGTCTTCCATCACCTGAGAGCCACTTTCGGCTCGCCACAGTGCATCTAAAAGAAGTGCGGCGATCATGCCAGCGAACCATCGCTGCGTGATCGCCGTTTTCGCTTCCTAGTCGGCAAAGGAGTCCAAATTATGAAACGAAATCTACTTGCCGTTTTTATTACGTGCACGCTGTGCGGGGTCGCCGTCGCGCAGGAGCCGAATCCCACAACGACGGACCAGTGGCCTCAAAGCCAGCAGAAACCACAGGCCGAAATACAGAACGGGGTCCCCGTCTATCGCATCGAGGTCATTGGACGCGACATCCCCGCAGTTAACTACTTCCATCGCAGTGGCAAAACAGAGATCGGTCTTGCAGGCACGAGTTTGCTGCCTGAAGCGAAGGGCTCAGCAACAGTCGAGAGCCGCCGTGGACGCACAGTCATCGACGCAAAATTCAAGGGCCTGAAACCGGCAAACAGTTTTGGCGTTGAATATCTCACTTATGTCCTGTGGGCGATTACACCGGAAGGCCGTCCGGCAAATCTTGGCGAGGTGCTGCCGGATGGATCAAAGAGCGAGATCAGCGTGACCACAGACTTGCAGTCCTTTGGAATGATCATTACTGCGGAGCCATATTTTGCGGTTACGATGCCCAGCGACTTGGTCATCCTGCAGAACTACATCTTGAAAGACAAGACGCAAGGTGTGATCGCGCCTATCAATGCTCATATCTTGCTATTGCCACGCGGAACCTATGGGGAAACTTCTGGCGAGCACACAACACGCGAATTGATCACCCGCAACGATGCCTGGCCGTTGGAGTTGTATGAGGCGATCAATGCCGTGCAGATTGCAGAAGCAGAAGGTGCCGGTAAATACGCCAATGACACGCTGGCAACCGCCAAGCAACAACTTCGCGATGCCCAGGATCTTCAAAACCACAAGAGCCAACGCAAGCAGGAAATCAGCTACGCCCGCGCAGCAGTGCAGACAGCAGAGGATGCTCGCATCGTGGCCCTGCGCAACAAAAAGGCCGAAGATGAACGCGCACAATCCGGAGCCATGAACAGATGAATCAATAGCGAACAAATTGCTCTGGGGCAAACAGAAGATCGCGAAAGCTTTTCCAACTTGGCAGCGTTGATGATCTGGCAACCAATGGTTCGCGGCGGCTACCCGAGATGACCGGAGTCTTCAGTATGGATGGCCATCACTCTT